>Ga0068714_10001833_pt1 | contig 29125 bp, 21 predicted proteins | sample MTBNYHSulfiMetaG_FD_62988 | JGI IMG/M metagenome (GOLD analysis project Ga0068714, IMG submission 62988) | Enrichment culture microbial communities from rom New York Harbor, USA that are MTBE-degrading - MTBE-NYH (New York Harbor Sulfidogenic)... | ecosystem: Environmental > Aquatic > Marine >...
GAACGACTCTGGGGCGCGGAGGGAGTTCCTGGGTCAGCATGGGAGGGAAACCACCAATACAATATCACAGAAGATCCGAAATGGGTGGTATCCGATGGATCTGGTGGTGTCTGGATCGTTTGGGATGTTGTCTGGAATGGTCGGGTTTACGTTTCAGGCGTGAACAGCGATGGAAGTCTCAAGCTGGCGGATTCTGTCATCGACCTTGGTGAGTACAACTCACCGGATTTTAGACCGCTTTTTACTTCAGATGGCAATGGTGGACTTGTTGTCTTCTGGCCACCTCCGCACCCAGAACCGACCTGCAAACGTATCCAGGCGGCTCACATCTCGGCGGACGGAACCGTTCTCAGCAACGGTATCGTCATGGAGCTACCATCACAGGGGTTGGAGCGTTTTGATGACCCATTCGCTTTGGTGAATGATCGAGAGGGAGGCTATTACTTCTCCACGTTCCACTTTGTGCAGCGGTTCGATGGTGATCTAAATCCTCTCTGGCCCCTATCAGAAGGTATACTATTGCCGAACGGGGATTCGTTCAGTGAACCTATGCCACTCGTATTGGAAGACAACAGTTTGTTGCGACACAATGCCGTTGATGGACAGATGGCAACAATGACGATTCACGAAGATGGGACACTTGGACATGACGGTGCTTGGTGGCCAACGGGATTGCAGTTCGGTTTTAGTTCCGGTGCTGTTTATAGCCTGAAATTGTTCCCATCGTGTCAGGAATACTATCTCTATAAAAAGGTGATATTGACTGAAACAGAGCAGCGGCAGATGAATGTGCAACGTATCCATACTCAAAATGGCTATAGCTGGCCTGGTGATACTTTACTGCTTCTTAACAATGTTGCTTATGACGAGAATTGGGCAATATCCAGATCTCCCATCGTGTTAGCAGATACCAGCACTGTCTACTCCATCCTTTTCTGGCAACGCCAGGAAACCCGCCTTTTTAAACTATTTCCTGATGGCCGTCTTGCGGGTCGTGATGTCTTTGTAAACGAACCTGGACCCACAGCACAGCCAACAGATTATCGCATCGTGAATGCATGGCCGAATCCCTTTAACAGCAGCGTCTCGATTGAGCTGGATCTACCTGGATCTGGCACAGCAGAGCTCGTCTTTATAAACATCCTGGGACAGGAGGTGGATCGCCTCGCCATACGTTCCGCAGGGAAAATCCAGCAGGTGGAATGGAATCCTGAGGGCTCGCTTTCCAGCGGGATCTATCTCGTTTTCTTACGTGCGGGAGCAAAGAGTTCCAAACCCATAAAAGTTGTCTATCTGCCTTGATCATGCTCATCTGGGGGAAAATCAACATGAGTAGGAAACCTGCCTTCATGTTGCACCGGCAGACAGGCTCGCCGGATGAGACAGGGCGATCCAGGACGAAGGTGACAGAAAGCTGATGCAGGCGAAGTTGTTGAGGACAGAGCAGAACGACAAAGCGTCAAAAGCTGCATAGAACAGACGAACAAATACACAACCCGAAACGCAGCCTGATTGCGCCCCAAACAGAATGGTCAACAACAGGTCAACCAATTATCGAAATCGACCACGACGCTCGATTCCCGCTGAACCAGCACACTACTCCTTCCCCTTCTTAATCCCCAGTGCCACCAGCTTTTTATGCAGGTGAGTGCGTTCGAGACCGACAATGCGGGCGGCTTCAGAGACATTGCCGTCCGCGTGGTCGAGGACTGCTTCGAGGTAACGCCGTTCGGCTTCGGTTCGGACATCAGCGAGCGCTGTTCCAATTGGCGGGAGATCGCTGCTGGTCGGGGCAGATCCGCTCAGGGCGGTAACGGGTCGTTCGTAGATTTCTTGAGGCAGGTCTTCCGGACGGACTTCCGGCCCGCTGGCAAGGATCGCGATACGTTCCATCACATTCCGCAACTGACGGACATTGCCCGGCCAGGCATACTTCTGGATGATGGCGAGTGCATCATGCGACAGGGTTCGTTCCGGCAATCCCTGCTCTTCGTGGAATTCGCGCAGGAAGCTCCTGGCGAGCAGCGTAACATCCCCTTTTCGCTCACGCAGGGGCGGCAGTTCCAGCACCAGCACCGCAAGACGATAGTAGAGGTCCTCACGAAACTCGCCTTTTTCCACCTGGGCTTTGAGATCGTTGTGGGTGGCGGCGACTACACGAACATCCACTTTTTCAGTCTTGCTCGCTCCGACCGCTTCGAACTCGCCCTCCTGCAGAACACGCAACACCTTTGCCTGCGCTTCCAGGCCCATGTCAGCGATTTCGTCGAGGAAGAGCGTACCCCCATCGGCTTGCTTGAAGGAGCCTTCCTTGTCACGGATGGCGCCGGTGAAGGCACCCTTGACATGCCCGAAGAGCACGGACTCGACCAGCTCCTTCGGAATCGCAGCGCAGTTGACCTTGATGAAAGGGCGATTCGCACGTTTTGACCCCTCATGGATCGCACGGGCCACCAGCTCCTTGCCAGTGCCGGATTCACCGAGAATCAGGACACGGCCGTCGGTTGGCGCGACACGTTTGATCCAGGCTTTCACCTCCTCCATCGCCTGCGAGGTGCCAATGATCTCACCTCCACCCTGAAGTTGGGCGACCTCACGACGCAACCCACTCACCTCGATGGCATTGCGCAAAGTGACCAGGACACGGTCCTTCTCGAGGGGTTTCTCGAGGAAGTCGAAGGCGCCGCGCTTTACGGCATCCACCGCATGTTCCATCGTACCATGCCCGGAAATCATGACCACCGGAAGGCCGGGCAATGCTTCACGTAATTGTGCGAGTACCTGCAGGCCATCGGAATCCGGCAGTTTCAGGTCCAGCAGGGCGGCATCAGCAGGTTCGTTCCCGGCTTTTTTAAGCGCTTCGGCACCCGTCTCCGCTTCCCAGACCGCGTACCCCTCCGCCTCGAGGATCATACGCAGAGAGCGGCGGATGTTTTTCTCATCATCAATCACTGCAACGGTCACCGGCTGGCTGGACATGGTCGATTCCTGAAATGAGTTGGTGGCTCCGGATCAAACATTCGCGGATGCGGGAAAATGGTGAACCTGACGGGTAGGGTCAACACCATGCAGAGATCGGTGACAGTTCTCAAACTCTTCTCGTCATGTCGCTGTCGGCGTGCTGCCCGGTGGGCTGTGCATGGCAAACTCGGGGTTGAGGGCGGTCGGGAGTGTCCGAGGGCGGGATCCCCATACGCCGTCCACCGGACCCCGCCTGGGATGACGGAGGGGAATTACAAAGCAGGAGGAATGACGCGACTACCGGGTAAAAGCCCTTTGCTGCTGAGACAGATCCTGCCCAGGCAGTTACCGAAAAAACAGCTCATGGTGAGGGTAGACTCAAGCACGTTGACCGAGAGCTATGACTATATGTATCGGTGCCTTACAACAATACGCTCCATTAGAAAAGCTTCTTGCCCTCAAGGATGTTGGGGCTGCTTAAAAGATTTCTACTCTCCATGTAGGATTTGAAATCCCCCTCACCAAGAACGCGGCCTGGATCTATCCTGAATTCCCTGAAGTAGGCCGTAGGTGATGAGAGTTCAGACTTGTTTAATAAGTACTTTTCGTACTCGTGCTTACCCAAATGCTTCCGTGCAATCTTGTCAATGTCGGCAATGGCACACCTCCCACCTTATCCGAATGGCAAGAATTAAAGTATAAGCTGCAACTAAAAGTGTAAATAGCAAACCTTAAATTCCCGCAGAATCCTTGTTAAATGTAGAGGCGCCAAAGGAGAGCGCTCTCCGTCTCTGTTAAACCTTGTGAAAAAATGGTGTTAGGCTCGCCTTTTCGTTGAAGGGCACGCACCGGAAACCTATCTTCAATCACAGCAGTGTGATACTCATGGAGTGATCCTGCCGTTTTCGAGCCCGGTATTCCCGGTTTTCTTTCTTTGACCATCCGGAGTAGCATCAGACGCATGGGAGGCGTACATGGCTGTCGGCATCGTGGGGTGGGGATGCAAATTGCCCCGCAACCGTATCAAGCTCGAGGAAATCGCCGCAGTTTGGGGAGCGGATGCCCCCAGCTACAAAAAAGGGCTGCTGCTCTATGAAAAGTCGGTGCCATCGCCGGATGAGGATGTGATCACCCTCTCGGTGGGTGCGGCACGCAACGCGCTGAAACGTGCCCAGATCGACCCGAAAACGCTTGGCGCGGTGTACATCGGCAGCGAATCCCACCCCTATGCGGTCAAACCCTCCGGCACAACTGTCGCCGAAGCCATCGGCTGCTCGCACGATGTCCATTGTGCTGATTTCGAGTTCGCCTGCAAGGCGGGCAGCGAGGCGATGTATGTCGCCCACAGCCATGTGAAAGCGGGCGAGATGCCCTATGCCCTCGGTATCGGTGCGGACACAAGCCAGGGTGCACCCGGCGATGCCCTCGAATACTCCGCGAGCGCTGGTGCGGCTGCCTATATCATGGGCCGCGAAAGGGTTGTGGCGACCATCGACTTTACCCATTCCTGGATGAGTGACACGCCGGACTTCTGGCGACGTGAGCATGAGCATTACCCTCAGCACGCGGGCCGTTTCACTGGTGAGCCCGCCTATTTTCGGACTACCCTCGGCTGCGCCAACGCTCTCCTCGAAAAATCAGGGATGAAGGCATCTGATTTCGCCTTCTGCGTGTTCCACCAGCCCAACGGCAAATTCCCGCAGCGTGTCGCGAAAATGCTTGGCTTTGATATCCATTCGGATCAGTTCAAGGTTGGCTGGCTGAGCCCGTGGCTGGGCAATACCTACTCGGGAGCGTCTCCGATTGGCCTTTCCGCCATCCTCGATGTCGCGAAGCCGGGGGACAAAATATTCATGGTCAGCTACGGGTCGGGTGCGGGCAGTGACGGCTTCATTTACACTGTCACCGATGAGATCGAAAAAGTGAGGGATCGTGCGCCCTTTACACGTCCTCAACTTGATGAGAACAAACGCTACCTGAGCTACGGTGAGTATGCCAAGTTCAGGCGGAAGATTTTGCGAAACTCATAGCGGTTTTGCCTGTGCCATCCGGTGCCGCCGACTCCTGAAGACCTCGTTATCGCGGCGAACTTTGACTGAGTCGAGTGCGTCTGATGTGACAATCTGAGGGGGAACAATTTCCGAGCCAGAGTGAACAGGGCCGGGAAGGGAGATGCGCAATGAGTGTGACACTGGTGCTGATTCTGACCCTGATCGCCGTCCTCAGCTTGACTTGGATGGTATTGGACGGTTTGCTGTTCCGTCGTTTCTTTCACCGGATGAAATCGTACTGGTGGTTCATTCTGGCGGTGATTGTGCTGATCGCGGGAAACCGTTTCGTGGCGATCACCACACGTGAAAACCTGAATGAACCGGCACTGTCGATTCTGCCCTCTCTGCTGCTCTTCATTCTCGGGGGATTGCTGTTGACGATTGGTTTCATGCGTCTGACACCATGGAACAAAGCGGACGACAAAGAGTAGGAAGAAATTTAATGGATTGGCGCTGGATCGCACTCTTACTGCTTGTCCCGGTCTGGCTTGAGTGGCTCTGGTGGCGGAAATGGTTCGGCCACTTTCTGGATGATTATTACTACATGCTGGCAGCGATTGCAGCTGCTTGCGCATATCACAGCTTGTGGTCCTGGCAAGGGATTGTGTTTCTGTTACTCGGGATCGGGGCCTTGCTGTTCGGAGTGGACAGGCTGGTCAGGCACAAGTAGGTTGGGATTCCAGACGCGCGACCGGCGCCCTGCGGGCGCAAAAGATGCGAAGACATCCTGCCGCGTTGGGAAAACAGGAATTCAACAGGGGGAAACCCCTTCACACAGTACCGGTGAACGTGGGAGACAGCCATGCGTGATGTAGCCGTCATCGGCATCGGGATGACCAAATTCGGAGAACTGTGGGAGGCGAGCTATCGGAACCTCTTCGTTGAGGCGGCACGCGCCGCGATGCTCGACGCAGGAGTGGACCGTCTCGACTCGATGTACATCGGCTGCATGTCCGGCGGGCTGTTTGTCGGGCAGGAACACACGGGTAGCCTGATGGCGGACTACCTCGGTGTCGCGCCGATTCCGGCAACCCGTGTCGAATCCGCCTGCGCCTCGGGCGGAGCAGCGATTCGCAGCGCCTATCTCGAAGTCGCCAGCGGCATGAGCGAAATCGTGCTCGCGGGCGGAGTCGAGAAGATGACCGATGTGGATGGCGGTATGGCGACCTATGCCCTCGCCACCGCCGCAGATGCCGAGTATGAAGGCTTTCACGGCGCAACCTTCCCCGGCCTCTACGCGATGATCGCGCACGCCCACATGGCCAAATACGGCACGACCTCAGAGATGCTCGCCTCGGTCGCGGTAAAGAACCATGACAATGGTTCGCTTAACCCGTATGCCCAGTTCCCTGCGAAGATCACCATCGACGCCGTGCTGAACTCCACCATGGTTGCGGATCCCTTGCACATCCTTGACTGCAGCCCGGTGACCGACGGTGCAGCAGCAGTGATCCTCGCGCCTGTCGAACTTGCGAAGCAGCTTGGCGTTCCGGCAATTGTCATCCGCGGCATCGGCATGGCGACCGACACCATCGCCCTGCATGGACGCAAGGAAATCACCCACCTCAACGCTGTCGAAGTGGCAACACAGAAAGCGCTGGCGATGGCGAACCTGACCATCGGCGACATCGATTTTTGCGAAGTGCACGACTGCTTCACTATCGCGGAGCTTTGTGTGCTGGAGGCGATGGGTGTTTACGCACCCGGCAAGGCTGGTCCGGCGACACTCGCAGGGGAGACCCGGCGGGATGGCAAATTCCCTGTCAACTCCTCAGGCGGCCTGAAGTCGAAAGGGCACCCTGTCGGAGCTACAGGTGTCGCACAGGTGATCGAGCTGGTCAAGCAGTTACGGGGCACCGCCGAGAACGATCGTCAGTTGAAGAATGTCAAGCGCGGTCTCGCACAGAACATGGGCGGAACCGGCGGCAGCAGTGTTGTCACCATCCTGGAGGCGTAAGATCATGGCACAGACATTGACCGCACGAGTCTGGAGAGAACAGCCGCAGCGCTACCGGATGATCGCCAACCGTTGCACACGATCCGGTGATATCTACTTTCCGCCGCGCCTCGTCACCCCCGGTAACCTGAATGCCGAATTCGAAGAGATCCAGCTTTCCGGAAAAGGGAAAGTGCTGACCTACACGGTGATTCGTGTCGCACCCACCCCCTACAGCGACCTCGCGCCCTACGCCCTCGCCGTCATCGAGACAGTTGAGGGGGCGCGTCTGACAGCCCAGGTGAGTGATATCCCCGTTGAGCAGGTGAAGATCGGCATGGAGGTCGAGTTCGAATTTCGCCGTCTGTTCGAGGACAACGAGGCCTCGGTCATTTATTACGGTTACAAGGCGGTTCCGGTGTAGCAAAGTACCCCTGCGGGAGTGCAGATTGTCTGCGGGGTGATCCACGAGCCCCGAACTCGTTGAACCGTGCCGTGCGGGCTCACACATTCCTGAAGATGAACAGGGGAAACAAGGCTTGATCGAATCCATCTGCCCGATTTGTACAGCAGATCGTCCCGTCCCATTCAATCGCCAGGGACGGGACTACCTCTCCTGTCGAACCTGTCATTATCTCTGGCGGCCGGGTGGGGCATCGCTCGAGGAGACCACCTCCTATTACCGCGCGGAGAACCCCACCGACCGGATCGGCCACGCCAAACTCCGTCTCTACATGGAGATGCTTGAGCGCGGCGAACGACAACTGCAGGGACCGGGTCGCCTGCTGGATGTGGGTTGCAGTCGTGGTGATTTCCTGCGGGTGGCGAGCGACCGTGGATGGGAGGTGGTTGGCATTGAACCGGTCGCATCGCTCGCAAATGAAGGCCGCGCTCGGGGCTTCGAAATCCATACGGGGCAGCTGGCGGATTTTCCCCCTTCCGGAGAACATTTCGACCTGATCACCTACTGGGATGTCCTCTTTCTGATTGATGACCCGATTTCCGAGCTACAGAGGGCGGTGATGCTACTTTCACCCCGTGGAATGATTTTCCTGCGCCTTCGTCAGCACCGTGTGGTCCGTGCCATGGACCAGCTCTGGAGCAATGGCGGACGGCTCCTCGTTCCCACCAACCCGGCGGTTTACCATCCGGGCAATTATGAGCCACGCACCATGCGGTATCTCGGGCAGAGGCTCGGACTTCAGATGGATATCCGGCCGGGACGGTTGACCGTCGGCGATCCCTATCAGGTCGCCCCACCATCCGGTTTTCTCCCTCGTCTCAAGCAAACGGCGGAATGGACCTCCCGCACGCTCTTTGCTCTCTCAGGGAACCGACTCGTGATCAGCCCCACGATGGATGTCTGGTGCAGAGTAGGCGTGTGACAGTTCATCCCGAATGAGCATAATAGCCTCGACTCCTCACAAAAAGGTGTGTGGCTTTCTCCTGCTGAACAGGTTGTCAAGATTCCGTGGAGGCCGCAGGTCTCCAGGGGTGTCTTGACAACCAAACAGCAAACACCTTGCGGTAAGCCCTTGTTTTATTGAAAACAAATGTTCCGAGACGATGATGATAATTGCATCCGGTGAGATGTCGGCGGTTCCAGAATTAACCCAACCAGCACATTTGTTTTCAATAAAACGAGGATTGATTCAAGATGTTTGTTTTCAGGCAGTCAAGTCGTGCCGAGAGACCTCGCTACGCTTGCCTCTCGGCGAACTTGACTGCTGAATTCACGCCCAAATCCTTAGGATGAACCATTACCTCAATAGAGCGGAGCTGCGGCGAACTGGCAGACAGTGCCGGAAAAAAAGGTCGAGAAGAGTCGTACTGATCGGGTAGATGCCCCGATAGATCTGCAACCGTTTTCCCACAAACCCACGGCTTGCATTCACGAGAGCTGCGGGTTACGTTCCCCTCGTTTCCCGGGTGTTCAGCGACAGCAGCCCCGGGCTCGGCTGGCAACTTGAAGGAGGTGATCCGTACCGGTGAACACGTCACAGGTCAGCATACACCTGCTGCTACCCGTCACCCGCGACCCGCATTTTGTCCGCCGTCTGCAGGCGATGCACGAGACCGGTGCCCGTTGCCACGCCCACCTCTTCGTTCGCGATGGGGTGATGCCCAGCCCCGATATCCCGCAGACTGTGCACGCCACCCTTGAACATCGGCGCTTTTTCGCACGGCTGTTCCCCTTTTTGCGCAGCCTGCCACGCCTCGCCCGCGCCGTGCGTCAGGCGGATGTAGTCTATGCAATGGGGTTCGATCTGCTTTTGATCGCCTGGACCGCCCTGCAGTTCACAAGCAGGAAGCCGCGCCTCTTCTACGAGGTGGCGGACATCCACTCTCTGCTCATCGGGACAGCCCTTCACCATCGCATGATGCGCATGTTCGAGAAACGGATGCTCAAACGAGTGCATCGGATTGTCGTAACATCGCAAGCCTATGCCACTCACTACTTTCAGAGCATACAGGGGGCGAAGGAAGAGCAGATACTGCTCCAGGAAAACAAATTGTACGAAAATGAAGTAATGCCCCGGGATGGGATCAATGACATCCCTGGAAGCGGTGACCGGCTTACGATCGGCTATTTCGGGGTGCTTCGCTGCAAGCGTACCTGGGCGATTCTGAGACGTGTCGCGGAACTCTCGTCCGACAGGGTCAGGATTCGTGTTCGGGGCATCCCGATCCACGAGCTGGCAACCGTGATTCCTCGTGACGCGTCTACCTTTCCGAATATCGAGTATGGCGGCCCCTACAACCCGCGCGAGGAGCTGGGCAACATTTACAATGGGCTTGATCTGATTGCTGTTTTCGCGGAATACATCGAGAATCACAGCATTCGTAACTGGCCACGGACCAACCGATTCTACGAGGGCTGCTACTATCGTGTGCCGCTGCTGGACAATCAAGGTTCAGCCAATGGCGAGGTGATCGAACATGATGGGATCGGGTTGACGGTCAACATGGATGATGTCGAGGAAGCCGCGACTGCGATCCTTGCGGTCACCCGGGACCAGGTGGAGATGTGGCGAGCTTCCATCCGCGACCTGCCTGTGGAACGTTACCTGCACCAGGATGACATCAGGAAGCTGGTCGAGCAGATATCCGCGTAGCACGCAGGAACGACGACGATAGGTGAGACATTGCAGTTTCGATGCCCCTCATGCTGTCATGGTCAAGAATAAACTGCTTGAAGTGTCTCTGGTGATTCACTGCTTTTGTTGGAGCACTTAATTCGATCTGGTTGTCATCTTCATCAGGAGGTGAAACGAAGTGACCTATCCTGCTGGAACTTGACAGCGGCTCATCCACACCCACTGCATGCACTACTCACGAGCAGCTTTTACCTCATCGCCTCGCTACGCACCGAGCCCGAAGAGGATGCTCACCTGGTAGACTCCAACCGCCAACGCCCATGCGACAAATACCGTGTAAACCGCGAGAAAGGCAGACCAGCGCCAGCTCCCCAATTCCTTCTTTACCACCGCCAGGGTTGCAATACAGGGGAAGTAGATGAGGACGAAAAACATGAGGGCCAATGCGGAGGCCGGGCTGTAACTGGCATCCTGGGCGATCCGAGTTCTCAGGGGCGCATACTCGGCCTTTGCTTCCTGGTCCGGGTCGGTATCCCCTACTCCGTACACAATGCCCATCGTTGAGACGATCACCTCTTTCGCCGCGGCACCGCTGATCAGTGCGACGCCGATTTTCCAGTCAAACCCCGCCGGATGCAGCACAGGTTCGAAGAACTTCCCCATCCTGCCCGCGAAACTGTTTTCCAGCACCAGCCTGCGACGTTCAAGCTCCTCGATGCGCTCATCCGCTGTTTCAGAGGCTGACATCCCCTGGCCCAGCAGGACAACATCGGTGGATTGTGTTTCAGCCGTACGGGGCGTTTCGGCGGCGGGTTGCGGGAAATTGAGCATAAACCAGATCACAATGCTCGCCGCGAGGATAATCGTGCCTGCCTTTCTCAGGTAGAGCACAGCCCGCTCCCACATGTGCTGGAACATCGCCCGCACTGTGGGCATACGGTAGGGCGGCAATTCCATCACAAAGGGAGCCGCATCGCCGCGGAACATGGTTTTACGCAGCAGCAGAGCGACCAGGAAGGCGATCAGCCAGCCGGCGAGCCAGACGATCCAGAAAACAAATGCTGCCCTCTGCGGGAAAAAGGCCGCCGCGAGCATCGCAATCACCGGCGATTTCGCACCGCACATCAGGAGGGGTGTAACCAGCACGGTAATGATCCGGTCACGGGGATTGACCAGCGTACGTGCCGACATCACCGCGGGTACTGCGCATCCTGTGGCAATCATGAAAGGAATGAACGATCGGCCGTGCAAGCCGAACAGGTGGAAAAAATGGTCCATGACAAAGGCGGCACGGGCCATGTAACCTGTATCTTCAAGAAAAGCCAGTCCGAAGAAGAGCAGCATCACCAGCGGGAAAAAGACCAGTACGCCCCCGACTCCGCCGATGATGCCGTGTACAATCAGGTCACGCAGCAAACTGGCGGGCATGATCGCACTGACCCACCCACCCAGCACGCTGAACCCTGCATCGATCAGATCAGAGAGCGGATTGCCGAGGGTGAATGTGAACTGGTAGACAAGAAACATCATCGCAAAAAAGACAAATAAGCCACCAAATCGATTGAGCACAACCCGATCAATCCGTTCGGTGGCAGAGATGCGCGGTGTAGGTGGACGCCGCTTGACCGTCTCCTTCACCGCGCCGTGGATGTAGGCATAGCGTTGCTCGGCGACCACCACCGCCGATTCTTCATTGAAGTGCCGTTTGATCCAGAGACGGCACTCATCCGCCATCTTCAGGATGTCCGCCCCGCGTGGATGGTGTTTTTTCACCTTCTCGCTGGCATCCCGGTCTTCCTCCAACAGCTTGATCGCCATCCACTCCGGACGAAACTGTTTCGTGAACCCCGGATCGGCGGCAAGTTCCGCCACCAGGGCTTCCCGCTGTCCCTCAAGCTCCCGGCCGTAATTGACCGAACGACCGTTCAGCGTAAGGTTACCACGCGCAGCAGCCAGCAGCATGTCGACCAGGCTGCTGACACCAACCCCCCGGTGCCCAACGGTCTTGACAAAGGGCACCCCGAGGATTTTCCCAAGCTGCTCATGATCTATCCGGATTCCCTTGGCGTCCGCCTCGTCCATCATGTTCAACACACCGACAATCGGCACACCGAGTTCACGGAACTGCAGCAGGAGATAAAGGTTCCGTTCGATATTGGTGGAGTCAATCACATCGACAATCAGGTCCGGACGGTCCTTCATGACAAAATCACGCGCCACCACCTCCTCAATCGAGTAGGCGGTCAGGCTGTAGGTCCCCGGCAGATCGACAATCTCGAGGGTGACATCCTCACGACGGATGTACCCGACCTTCTTCTCAACCGTCACACCCGGGTAATTCCCGATATGCTGATGTTGGCCGGTGAGTGCATTGAAGAGGCTGGTTTTCCCGGCATTGGGATTACCTGCGAGGGCGATTTTGAAGGTGTTCTTGTGGCGAGGATGCACGTGTGCAGGATCGAGGTTGAGGAAATCGCCCCGTCGAAACTGATGGAAACGTTGGCGGAGTCGGTGACGGTCAGGCATCCAACTCCTCCACGACAATCGTGGACGCCTCCAAGCGTCTCAACGAAAGCAGCGCACCGCCCATCTCGACCTCGATGGGGTCACGTAGCAGCGCCTCACGCAGGATGCGCCCCTCCGCACCGCGAATAATGCCCATGTCGTTCAGACGTGCCCGTATTTCACCGGTAGCATGAACCTTTGCTACCTTGAAGGTCCTGCCCGGGGTGATGTCCGCGAGGGTGCGGACAGTCGACTCGCTGCTGATTTCAGGAGTGGCGTGCTCCGTGTGGCGGTGCACCTGCAATGCCTCAGCATCCCTAAGGGAGAGCTCGAGACGTTCTCCTGCAACACGAACCATGAACCGGTCACGTCCCAATTTTTCAAGCAGTTGGATTGATACTCCGGGCAGGATGCCCTGGCGGATCAGCTCGGATCGGCGCTCATCACCTGTCGCAAGCCTTGCGATGTAACCGCCCTGGCCCGGTTTCAGCTGGCTGAGGGGGATTGACTCGCTTTCCGAGTCACGGACTGCGCCACGTGCCGCTGAACCATTCTTGCTCAAATGATCCAGCCATCGGTCACGGAAGGCGGTGATCAACCCTTCATCGACATCCGCACTGTAGGAGAGGAATTCACTCATGGAAGTCATACGGTCGAGGGTGAGAACGCTGATGGCGTGCTCGATCGAACAGGCATCCTTTTCTGCGGTCTCCGGATCAACCTGCAGGAAATCGGTGAGGAATCGTTTCAGGAAGTTGTGACGCTGGTAGAGGCGAAACGCGAGTTGACGGCCCTTCGCCGTGAGGTCGACATACTCCCGTGCACGGTACTCGACAAGCCCTTCACGTGCGAGGCGCTGCAACGCAGAGACGACACTGGAAGTCTTGACATCCTGAGCGTTGGCGATGTCTCGCACACGCGCGACCTTCTGCTTCTGCAAGAGGCGAAAGATCGTTTCGAGGTAGTCTTCGAGGCTTTCTGAAAGGTAACCGATCTGCATGCTTACACCTGTTAGACTTGTCTATCAAATGTAAGCCTGCTGCACCTCGGGTCAAAGACGAGCGCACAGCCTGCTCTCCGGCTCCATGTGAGAAATAGTGCAAAAACAAAAGGGCGCAACCCACTGTCTCACATGCCATTCACGGCTCCATCGCGTCGAAAACTGACGTGAAATAATTGTTCCTGAGAATGGCTGCAGTGGGAGAAACAACTCGATTCAAGCGAAGGTGACAAGCACTCAGAGATGGGCTGCGTGGCAATCTGTACGACCACGTTACGGCAGGTTTTCCAATGTTGTGGCGGGTCTTTAGCGTAGCGGAGACCTGCAACAATGTGGAAACTGCCCCCGCGCACAGTGACAGTCACTCCACAACTCAGGTTCTTGGTGACAGTCACTCGCAGGCCAGGTCGGACGACCTGCGGCCACGTTTGGTTCCGACTACCGCAACACCAGAAAACCTGGCCAACCGTCCGTAGCCAAGCTGCGACCGGAGAGAGTGCGTTTCACCCCTGCAACAGTTCCCGGTTCACTTCCGCAACGATCCCGTCGACATCCTCGAGTCCGGCATCACGGATCGCCTCCTCCACCGTTTTCCAAAGCGGAGTGCCGCACTGGATGCAGACGATCTTCCTTTTACTCAGAGCGCGAATCGCCTTAGGCGCCAGTGCGGCGACATCCTCCAGGTCCATATCCTTGTGGATCTGCACAGCCATTTTATCCCCCTCAGAATGAATCTTCATCAAGTGGGATGATCCATTTACCCGTTGGTTGCGCTCCCTTTTCGCTGCGAACTCCACGGGAGGATTGCCCAGACGATCCTTACACCTCCATTTTCCCGTTCGAACCATCTCAGCGTGAAGGAGATCACGATGTTCCTGTCATACAGAAGCCTTCTGATTCCACTGTTGATCCTTGCTTTCGTTGGATCGGGATGCGAGAAACGTCCGCCTCAGGGTGCACGCGAACTGCGGCAGCCGTCCGAGGGGGTACGCAATGCACCAACGGTTTCCGAATACCCCGATGGTTCCCTTCGTGTTGGACCCGTACGTCTCCAGGTTCCAGCCGGGTGGCGTGTAGTGCCGCCGTCATCAGCCATGAGGCTGGCTCAGTTTTCGATCCCTGCAGAGGGAGACGGTCAGCCTGGTGAAATGACTGTCTTCTACTTCGGACCGGACGCTGGTGGGATTGAGCCAAATATTGCACGCTGGATGAACCAGTTCGAGCGTCCGGATGGCAGCGCAATCACAACCGATCAGGTCGTGCGCGAGGAGTTCACGGCGCATGGCATGCCGGTGATTCTCGTTCGATTTGAAGGCACCCAACGTCCCTCCACCATGCCCGGGGTTACCCCCACACCCGCGCTTCGAGACTACATGAATGTTTCGGGGATTGTCACAACACCTGAAGGGCCTTGGTTTTTCAAGGGCACGGGACCGTCGGTCACCATGCGCCGCCAGGTCAGCACCATCGAAGAGTTCTTCCGTACCATGCGGTATGTGGGGCAGTGAACCGTAAACTATCAGCACTCAGGCTATCCTGAATTGCGTCCTCACAATAATTTGTGCGGCAAGCTCTGGCGAATCAGGTTGTCAGGATTGCCACGAGGCGGTACAAAGTGACGATTCCTCGGGCGACTTGACCGCTGAACTCACGCACGAATTCTCAGCAGGAGCCACTGAATATTTGTGAATGGCAGACATGCCGTGCCTATGGCGACACTGCTACAGTGACCGGGCGATGATCAGTCAGACACCCGTGTCTGAGTGGTAAGGGGTTGAGTGATTGGATCTGACTCAGCACGGCCTTTCACTTCGATTCTTCGTCCTCTTTCAACCCCTCGATCAACTCGGGAGCGCTGAGGTCCCTGGCGGACTCTTCGATGACAGGAAGCTCCTTGACTGGCTTACCTGAGGTCACACTGAGCTCCTCGAACTTGCGCGCCTGTGGCAGCACCCTGGATTCCAATGATCTGACTGCGTTGTTATAGTGCTTGACCGAGTTCGTCAGTGCACTGCCGAGTTTTTCGAAGTGTTCCGCCAGGGTCGCGACACGACCGTGCATCTCGCGTCCCAGTTCGCTGATCGCGTTCGCGTTCTCACGCACTTCTTCCTGTGTCCAGCCATAGGCGACCGCTTTCAGGAGCGCGATCAAGGTTGTTGGGGTGGCGGGGATAACCTTTTCGTTCGATCCCAGTTCGATCAGGCCCGGCTCCTCGATCAGTGCCGCACTGAAAAAGCTCTCAGCCGGGAGAAACAGGACGACAAATTCCGGGGTGCTTTCGAGTTTCTGCCAGTAACTTTTGCGTCCGAGTGCGATGATCCGGCTGCGGACATTGGTGGCGAAACTCTTCAGGTGTTGCGCACGCAGGGCTTCTGTCTCAGCCGTACTCGCCTGGTAATATTCCTCAAGCGGGGCTTTTGCATCCACAACAATTTGCTTCCCGCCGGGAAGCCGGACAATCATGTCGGGCCGGTCACCATCACCGGTAGTCGATTGCTCGACAAAATCCACATACTTCACCATCCCTGCGAATTCTACCACACGCCGTAACTGCAGTTCGCCCCACTGACCCTGGGTATGGGTCTTGCCCAGTGCGCGGCTGAGTGTATTGGTTTCAGCGCGAAGCTCCTTCTGGGCGAGGGTCATGCTTTTCACCTGCTCCATCAGCTCGCCATAGGCACCGGCTCGTTTTGCCTCCATCTCCGCAATCTTCGCGTCGACTGCTTTCAGCGATTCATTCAATGGTTTGACCATCTCCTCGATGGCCTGTTTCCGTTTCTCCAGGTCGCCTGTCGATTCCGTACGAACCAGCTGCAGCTCTTTCAAAGCACGCTCGAGGAACTGCTTCGCATTGGATTCAAGCACCTTCCCGCCGAGTGCTTCGAAGGTGGCTGTCAGCTTTTTCTCAGCATCCTCGTACGCAGCCAGCTTCTCGTCGTGGGCTTTTTCCTCCGCTTCGAGACGCGCTTCGAGGCGTGTGATCGTGTCACGCCGCTGCTGGATATCCTCCTCTAGTTTCCGGCGTGCGGCTGTGTGACGCGACCCCAGCATGAACGCCGTAAGCGCGGATGCCAGACCTGCTGCTATCAGGGTAATGAGGACGACTGTCAGGGGTGTCATGTGTGGAATCTCCATACGGTTGTCAACGCCTGATCGACCGGGCGGTGGTCAATGCGAAATGCGGCTGTCAATGCGGAATGTAGGCCGAACCCACCTGATCGGCAAGGGAGTGCGTGCGTAGAGGATGCAATGACGCATCTGCGCTGACCCGGCCTGTTCTGCACTTCGGGACGCGGTCATGCGCCGGCCTCCGATAGTCCAGGGATCGGGGTTGCATCCTGCCCGGGCGCCTGCTCTTTGCCTGAGACTACATCTTCACGCTTGAGGCATTCTCGCAATCACGAGGACATTGCCATCCGGATCGGCGAAGTAGGCGGCCTGATCTCCCCAGTCACGTTGCTGCATCGGCGAAAGCAGCGGCGCTCCGGCATCCGTAAGCCGCTGCATGACTTCATCCGCATTGTCGAAGTGGAAGTAGAGTTCGGTGGACGTGGTTTCCTGGTCGGCAGGGGACGCGCTCGGCACTTTGCCCGTGTTCCGCGCGAAGCCTTCCCGCACATAGAGACCGATCCGCAATTGATCGGTGACGGCATACTCGATGTAAACCGGCGCATCTACACGACGCTTCCAATCGAAGGCCGAATCATAGAAGCTGCCGCTCTTCGCCAGGTTGTCCACTGCGAGGATGATCAGGCTGTGTTGTGGTTGATGGGGCATGGTGCACTCCAGTTACAAATCCTGTCGTTGCAAACTTCGATGTTGTTGGAGATGGCGTGCATCTCGGAATATAGCTCCTCCTGAGAAATTGTGTCTTCACAAGAAATTGTTCAGCATAGCTCGGCAGATGAAGCTGTCAAGATCGCCAGGAGGCCGCAGGTCTCCAGGAGTGTCTTGACAGCGGTACCAGAATCACATTGCGGTAAGTCCTTGTTTTTTTTGAAATGAAATATGCTGAGACGACAGGCAACAAGTTCGTTGGAATGTCACTGGCAGATTGCGTCCCGACAAGCGCGGCAAATTTCTTTTCAGGAAAACAAGGTTCGTTCAAGATGTCCTTTCATAGCTGTCAAATCGCGCGGAGAGACCGCGCTACGCTTGCCTCTCGGCGAACCTGACAGCTGGATTCTTGCACTATTTCTTGTGAGGGCCTGGATCTGATTTAAGAGCAAGTGTGTCAGCAATTGTTTTTCCAAAGAAAAGCCGGATACCCAGAAGAGTATCCGGCTTTTCTTGTAAGCAGCTTTTTAACTGCACCCGCTTGTCGTGCCGCAGTTGAGGCATTTGTAGCAGGAACCGTTGCGGACCATGATCGACCCGCAGGAGGAGCAGGGTGGCGCATCGGACTGGTTGACCGCGACAAACTGCTCGTTGCTCTCGTCACGTACCTGACGAATCAGTTTGTCCGCCTCACGCATGATCATGGCACTGTAGGCATCTTCCGGCTTTTCGACGGTATGGCCGTTCCCCTGAACCTTGCCATGCTCTTTACCGTTGCCGTTGCCGAGTTGTGGCGCGGCAGCCTCGTCCTCCACCTGAAGGATGTCGGCTTCGTGATCCTGGGTGCTCAGGCCATGCTCTTCGGGCGGCAGGAACTTCAGCGCCAGCCAGCGGAAGAGATAATCCATCACGGAATGGGCGATGGGAATGTGACGGTTGTTGGTGAAGCCCGAGGGTTCGAAACGGGTGTGGATGAACTTCCGGACAAGGACGTTCAGTGGTACACCATACTGCAGGGCGATGGAAATTGCCGTGGCGAAGCTGTCCATCAGTCCTGAAATCGACGAACCTTCCTTCGCCATTGTGATAAAGATTTCGCCGGGCTTGCCATCCTCATAGCAGCCGACGGTGATGTAGCCTTCGTGCCCACCCACACTGAACTTGTGGGTGATCGAGGTACGCTCATCCGGCAGCTTGCGCCGCAGGACACGCTTCTTCTCACTCTTGGCGACAACCGTCTCTTCTTTGGCGTCATCCGCCTTGGTGTTCAGCGGCTGGGATGCCTTGCAACCGTCACGATAAATCGCGATCGCCTTCAGTCCAAGCTGCCAGGCTTCGATATAGGCTTGCTGAATATCGTCGATGGTCGCCGAATTCGGCATGTTGACTGTCTTGGAAATCGCGCCGGAGAGGAAGGGCTGCACCGCACCCATCATACGGATGTGACCCATGTAGTGGATCGAACGGTCCCCTTTGAACGGCTTGAAAGCGCAATCAAAGACCGGCAGATGCTCGGGTTTCAGGCCGGGCGCTCCCTCGATCGTGTCTTCCTCAACGATGTAGTCGACAATCGCCTTGGCGGTCTTTGAATCATAGCCAAGCCGACTGAGCGCGAGAGGAACAGTCGTATTCGCGATCTTCAGCATTCCGCCGCCAACCAGCTTCTTGTACTTGACCAGCGCGATGTCCGGTTCGATGCCTGTGGTGTCGCAATCCATCAGGAAGGCGATGGTCCCGGTCGGCGCGAGGACAGTGACCTGGGAGTTACGGAAACCGTGCCTCTCCCCGAGGTGGATCATCTCATCGTAGACCTCCTCCACCTGGCGGAGGAAATCGGCCGGGAGACGTGTGGCGTCGATCATTTCCACGGCATTCGCGTGCTTCCGGATGACACGCATGAAGGGCCGCGCGTTCTTCTTGTATCCGGCAAAGGGGCCGGTGATTCCCGCAATTTCGGCGGATGTTCTGTAGGCTTCGCCGTGCATCAGAGCGGTGATCGCCGCCGAGTGTGCCCGCCCTTCCGCGCTGTCATAAGGCAGGCCGAGGCTCATCAGCAAGGCGCCGAGATTGGCGTAGCCGAGGCCCAGGGGACGGTACTCATGGCTGTTCTTCTCGATCTTCTTTGTCGGGTAAGAAGCGTTGTCGACAATGATCTCCATCGCGGTGATGGTGGTACGCACCGCTGCCCGGAAATCATCAATCTTGAATGCGCCGTCCGCGTCACGGAACTTCATCAGGTTCAGGCTGGCGAGGTTGCAGGCGGAATCATTCAGGAACATGTATTCGCTGCAGGGGTTCGACGCGTGAATCCGATCGGTTTTCGGGCAGGTGTGCCAGTCGTTGATCGTGGTGTCAAACTGCAGGCCGGGATCGCCGGTCTCCCAGGCGTTCTCGGCGATCCGCTTCATGATGTCGCGTGCCCGGTAGGTCTGCACCACTGCAGAGTGGTCTGTCACTCTGCGAGTGGAGAACTCCGCATCGTTCATCACCGACTTCATGAAGTCATGTGTGACACGAACCGAATGGTTGGCGTTCTGGAAGAAGATTGAAGAATAGGCTTCGCCATTGAAGGAGGGGTCGTACCCCGCCTTGATGAGGGCTTTCGCTTTACGCTCTTCGCGTGTCTTGCACTCGATGAAGTCGACAATGTCCGGGTGGTCCACATTGAGGATGACCATCTTCGCCGCGCGGCGTGTCTTGCCACCGGACTTGATCACCCCCGCGAAAGCGTCGAACCCCTTCATGAAGCTGACCGGGCCTGACGCCTGCCCGCCGTGGGTCATCCCTTCATAGGAGGACCGCAACGGGCTCAGGTTGCTGCCGGCGCCGGATCCATACTTGAAGAGCATGCCCTCGGTCTTCGCCAGGTCAAGGATCGACTCCATCGTATCCTCGACACTGTTGATGAAGCAGGCGGAGCACTGCGGGTGCTCTTCGACACCGACATTGAACCATACCGGGCTATTGAACGCCATGTACTGGCGAACGAGCAAGGCGGTGAGTTCGTGCCGGAAGACGGTTGCATCGTCGTCGCTCGCGAAGATGCCATCCTTCTTCCCCCACCCGGTGATGGTGTCGGCGACTCTCCCGACCACCTGGCGGAGGCTGGTCTCCCGCTCGGGTGTGCCCATCGTGCCTTTGAAGTACTTCGAGACGGTGACATTGATCGCGAGCTGAGAGAAGTCCTTCGGCATCTCGACCTTCTTCTGCTCGAAGATCACTTCGCCCTTTTCATTGGTGATTGAGGCATCACGCAACTCCCACTCGATCTCGTCGAAAGGATGGACATCACGTTTTCCGAAATGGGGTGTGAACTTCAGTCCCTTCAACGACTTGCTGCCGTCTTTGGCGCCGGACTCGCGAGAGGTAGCTTCGGTGTCAATGGGCATAGCTGCTCCCTGTGAATAAGAAGTTAATGTATGTGAACAATTCCGGACGGAAGAGGGTAACTGCCGCATATCGAAGAGGTTGGCGCCCCATGTCCCGCCTGCTGGTTTTTTGCTTGTATGATCTGACCGTTATCAGTAAGGTAGCATCGCCAGGCCAGCACAACTCTTTTAAGCAGTCACTCGCAGAGAGCGAGGACTCGATCCCGAATCCTTGCCAGATTTCGGAAACTCATGAATTACAATCAGTTAAGCAGATCGCTGGAGGTAGAGGATGAATGTTGAAACGTCAGAACCGAAAGTGGTTCGCTGCCCTGCTCGACGATTTCCCATGAACTCCCGGGAGCGTGATCCCTGACCCGGTCCCTTCCCCAGAAATTTCTCACGGCGTCCCTTGCCAGTCCGCCGTCCTACCCTCGGGAGCGATGGTCAAGATAGGAGACTGCTTCTTGGTAGTCAACCCTCAAACACAAATCAAATAAAAAAGTGAACCACAATATACTGAGGTCGAAGTTCTCCGGGAGCACAAGATATGGTCTATCTCAGTGTTTCTTTTCAAGTTCCATTCGCGCCAAAATCATCGTACTGAAAAGTTGCTCCAAGTGCCTCACACCCTGACACCGGTTCGCAGCAAGAAACAGGGGATTGCTTCGAGTGGTCTGTTGCCCATGCCTGCGGGCCGGTAAAAACCGACTCCGTTCGGCTGTGAATCGCGGACAAACAGTATGGAAATGCGAATTGGAAGAAATCAGGGGTGCTTCGCTGTTTTGTTGGGTAAGGAGCCGGATTGATGCCAGCTGTCAAGTTCGCCGAGAGGCTGGTGGGTCGCTTCAGGATGATTGTCTGTGGCGGTCAAGTCGCCCCGGGAAACGTCACATCAATCCGCCTCCGGCCGAACTTGACCGCTGGTTTCACGCACGAAACCTCAGGATGCGCCCCGCAGTGATTACTCCTCATCCCCTTCGCTGGCGGTTTGATCTTCGGGTTGACGCTCCCCATGCCCTCGCAGCGAATCCATCGCATAGGTGAGCAGATCGGGCAGCTTCTCGATCAGGGCGTCCATCCCCTTGCCTTTTGCCCCTTTGGCGGGCAACAGACGTACCGTGGTTCCGTCATGCACCAGGAAACAGGAGGGTTCGATCCGTATCCCGCCACCGCCCCCGGCGCCGACTCCACCACCCTTGCCGCCTTCCGCGCCGGAGCCACCCCCCGCACCGAAGCCAATCGAAATCTGAACGACGGGTACCACCAGCACATCCCTGAACGTGATGGGCTGGCCCACAACGGTCTCACTGCGGGCGATTTCACGCGCTTTTTCAAGCAGCCCTTCAATCAGGTTCTGGGCTTCGCTACTCATGGTTTGCTCCTCGTTCAGACTTGCTGCGTTTGTGGCGGCGTACCGCACGATACACTGAAAACCAGGGTAATGTGACAATCAGAGTCAAGGTAGGGAGAATGAATCGATAGGGCCAAATCACCAGATCGAGATCAAGAGTACCTCGCGGGGCAAAAGTTTCCGACTCATAGTCCGCCTCGAAACGAAGCTGATGTTCCGGCCGACGGGGAATCGTCCCGGCAAGGGCGTGATGCCAGCCCTGCAACGCTCCCAGCGTCGCCGGATCGCCACCCAGCGTGAGATGAGCTTTCAGGGCCCGCATGGTAAACGCCCTGCTGCAGCGCCGGAGGAAAAGAAGCAATCGCCTGAATACCTTTCGCGCGATGGGCGCATACAAGCCAACCAGTTGACGGTACTCCCTCAATTGACGACTCAGCCGAGACAGTCGGTCGCGCATGTCACGCAGAGGTGATCCCGCCTTGCCAGCCGTTTCTTCATCATCCCTGCCTACCGGCTGTTCGATTCGCTCGCCGAAAGCCGATCCCGTCAGCCCCTCGGTATCGTTTTCCGCACCAGCGTCTTCGTCGCCCCATATGGTGTCAGAATCGTCATCCGTTTCCCCATCAAACACTTCGCCGGATCGACCCGCCCCGAAGGCTTCCCCACCTTCCGAATCTTCCCGGGTCTCACCGGGTGGAGTTTTTTCCCTGATCCATTCCTCAGCACCTGATGCTGCCCGCTCGACATCGTGCCCCGCTTGTTCAGTATCCTCTGAAAACGACACCCCTTTCTGCCTGCGGGCGAAGAGGATGCGTACTCCCTTAGTCAGCTGGTGGAAAAGATAGACCAGGCCGCCAACTACCCCGACAATGCCCTGTACAGGCAGGCGGATCAGCTTCCAGAGGAATGCCAGCACAAGAAGCGGCACCCGCACTGCATCCATGACACGTTTTTTGGTGCGATCGAGGTGGTAGACGGTATCCGGCGCGACTTGTTGCGGACCGTAATGGATGGACCAGTCGGGCGACTTGTCATGCATATGCAGACGAACCCGAACCGGCAGGAAAAAGGGAGCCAGTAAAAGGAGGAAGAGGAAAATGAAGAACGAGAGGACAACCCATCCCATACATGGCTCCCGGAGCGATGGCGAGTTTCCTGAACAGCCCAAAGATGCGCTCAATTGCGGTTCAGAGCAAGTCTGATGCGGTGGAGATGAAGGGTGATCCACTCTGATGATGACTGCTATCTGCTTGATCTGTTGGAACTTGAAATCAGGCAGCGCTTGTCTTGACAGAGGAACATTCGAGAGCGGTGTGCCATTCGGGTGCATTCGTACAAACAAGTGGCTGGATTTCATCTGGCTCATTTTCGGATAACAATTTATTTGAATCACATGGCATTTCTTTCATTACTACACTCCGGGGTGTATCTTGAATCAATCGGCAACATAAATGGCCGAGGGTTCCATCCACTGGCAACGTGAGTATCGTATGAATGGCAAGGTGAAGTGGTTCAACGAGTCGAAGGGGTTCGGGTTCATCGAGACGGAAACAGAAGGAGATGTTTTTGTCCACTACAGCGCGATTGTAGGGGAAGGCTTCCGGACACTGACCGAAGGGGATCATGTCGAATTCGAAGTCGAGCAGGGGCCGAAAGGGCTCGCGGCACGCTCGGTCAAGAAAATCACCGAATGAGACCGATCCGGAGGGTGTGGACGTAACAGCCGAGGCTAATTCGCCACGGCTGTTCATTTTTACTCTGGCAAGACTGCGTAAAGAAGTGAACGTGGCTCGTGTTTCTGACCAGCATCCGCCAGCTATTACTCCTGAGAATTGGTGCATGAACTCTGTAGTCAGGATCGCCGCAAAAATTCCTGTGAGGATCCTGCATTGTATCCGGCGGCAGGTCTGCGCTTCAGCAGAGACCTGCCGCAACACCACACATCAATGAGGCCACACTTTTTCTCCCTCTCCCGAAACCCGTCTGGCAAGGTTAAGCGGCAGACGGATGGTAAATGTAGTCCCCACGCCGGGTTCGCTGCTGAGGTCAATCCGCCCCGCGTGCTCCTCGATGATCTGGTAGCTGATGGAGAGGCCCAGTCCGGTACCGACTTTTACCCCCTTTGTCGTAAATCCGGGATCGAAGATGCGTATCTGGTCCTCCTTCGGGATGCCCTTCCCGTTGTCGGCGATTTCGATAACGGCCTGATCGTTCTCAAGTCGAGTCCGTATGGTGATCGTGCCCTCCGTTTCGATTGCCTGACGCGCGTTGTGGATCAGGTTCAGGAAAACCTGGTTGAGACGGCCCGGATAACAGGCGATCATCCCGACATTTCCATACTCACGGATGATGCGGATCTTATGCTTGAACTCGTGCTGCATCAGGCTGAGGGTATCCTCCAATCCTTCCTCGACACTTGCCATCTTCAGCTCTGCCTCATCGAGACGGGCGAACGAGCGCAGCCTGCGCACGATGGTTGTCACCCGGTCGATGCCGGTTCGGATGACCCGGTTAGCCTCGTCGATCACCCGCAGCACACGTTCGATACTTTGCTGATCAGTTGGATCGGCGGTGGGTGCATTGGCCAGGTGCATCCTCAGCTTTTCTGTTCCCTTCAGCAGAGTTTCATGCATGGAGCTGACGGCGCCGATGGGTGTGTTGATCTCGTGCGCGATCCCGGCAACCAGGTTGCCGAGACTGGCCATTTTCTCCGACTGAACGAGCTGAGCCTGGGTGTCACGCAGGTGGCGGTTGGTCGCCTCGAGGTCACGATTGGCGGTTTCCAGCTGTTCCAGCAATTGCTCACGTTCGTGCGCGACTTGCAGCTCACGTTCCACCCGCTCCTTTTCCTGCGCGAGACGAAGGGTTTCCATCTCCTGCTCTCGTGCATGCCGTTCCTGCTCCAGGCTTTTTAACGAGAGCAGCCGCACCTGGTCGACCTGTTCGAGCAGCGATTGCTTAGTCCGAGCCGAGTTGCGCGCCAGCAGAATCGACATGCTGACCAGGAATGCCATTACACCGTAGAGGTAGATATTCTCGACTCGTGGCCCTTCAGGTCCCAGCGTGAGTTCATTGACAATCTGGATACTCCCGGCAGCGACCAGCGCAAAGAGACCCAACCCGACAATCCAGGCGCCGGAACGCTGTCGAAGCACCGAGACCAGGATGACACGGATCATCTCAACAAAGAGTAGCAGGGTAAAGATGTAAACCCAGGTCAGGGGGAGCCACCAGGCGGAGAGAGCAAGCAGCAGGGCAACCGGCACAAGAAAGCGGAAAACAAGTGGTGTCCGATCGTAGAATACATGATAGGTGAAACGCAGTGCGTAGATCATCGCCAGCAGAATGGCCAGCTTGAAGCCCCACATCATCCTCAGGAAGGCGGCTTGGTCAGTGGTGAAACTTGTCGAATAGCCGATATAGGTGAGAGTCGCTATGCCGATGGTGTGGATGGCGTAGTAGAGATTGGCCCGTTCCAGCGGGAAATAGAGGAAAAGCAGCAGGTGGAGGACCGCAAAAGCAAAGGCCGCCCCGGTAAAAAAGTAGAGATACTTCGAGATTTGACGGGCACGATGGACGGCGAGATCCGCCAGTGGCGCCGCCTCGCCGACCCAGAGCCAGAACCCCGTCGAATTGTTGGCAAGACGTTTGTAAGCCGCCCAATTCCACTGTGCGAGACGCACCGCGATGGTGTGCTCGCCACCGGACGCGACAATCGGCACCGAAACAGGCCGATAGGAGTGAAGCGGGATGGTCGTCTCCGGGGTCGCCCCCACACTACCTACCCGGAAAACGAGATGACCATCGAGATACACCTCGGCTGCACCGGCGAGCATCAACATCATACCGAGGGGTGGCTCGAATCGGAGCGAATCGAAATCGATTGTCAGGCGAAACCAGCCGATCCCCTGCCACCCGCCATCAGGGTAGACGTCCGGATCGATACGACTTGCGACAACCGGCCAGGCGGAGTGGTCAAAATCCGGCGATGCCCAGGTGGTATCATCCCCGGCATGGTAGGACCAGCCACGGGTCAGCCAGGCTGTTCCCTCCGGCTGACCGAGGGATCGTTTCAGGTTCAGGTCGCCCGGTTGGTACTCCCGGGTCCGTGAGGCCGTGGCCTCGGGGATGCAGCACAGACCAAGAAGGAACAACACCGCGATCAAACAGCTGTGACGGCATCGAGAACGGATGTCTCACCCCTTCCACGTGACAGGATTCTGTTCAGCAGAAGTGTCATTGCATGCAGGGCTGGTGAAGAGCTCAGGCTGTCAACTTCGCCAAGCGGCAAGCGCGCTGGCGAACCAGACATCGGCTGCACCGCTACGCCTATACTATGGCGAAGTGCCTGGCTGATAGGGTGGCCCTCCTGAATCTGAGCTACTTGACTGGGCGGCAGGTCTCCGCTTCGCTGAAGACCCGCCGCAACTCAGGACCTGCCGCAACTCGACTGGGCAGCGATCGCCACACAAATTCTCGTTAGGACCTCAATAACATAATGATTCAGATGACTTCACAGGCAGCCTTCGGCATCCACCCCTGCCGACCATCCGCAAGCAGTACCTCGCACCAGTCGCCCAGTTCCTTGATGATCACCACCTTCGTCCCGGCATGCAGCGTGAAAGTCGTCAGGGAAGCGCGATCGGGAGCACTGTGGACATCGACTTCCTGGCCCATCACGATCGCACCGGGATCGCCGTGATCCGCACCGATCCGTAAACCGACAAACAGCAGTGTCACGAGGAAAAGGGCAGTCACTGTAATCGTCGCCGCCCGCAGGGGGCGTATCCACGCCTCTTTGCGGATCAGCAGCATGCCCCCGAAACCCAGCGCGGCCAGCAAGGCGAACAACCAGGCCATGACGGAGACTGTCGCCGGCGCGGCGAGGTCACGTGCCCAGTCGAGCAGATCCCAGACAGGGAGACGAGGGGGAGCGTCGATACGGTCCACGGTCCTCGATTGAGCAAGTTCGAGGTTGTAGCGGACATCACGATTATGCGGCATGGCACGTTGGGCACGTTCATAAAAGAGAATAGCATCCGCTATATGCCCCGCCTTGTAATGGGCGTTGCCGAGGTTGTAAAGCAAAGGGCCGGAGGTCATTCCCGCCGCCAGGATGCGCGAGTAGCAGTCAATCGCGTTGAGGTAGTCACCGTCACGGTACGCTGTGTCCCCCTGACGGGCCAGATCCTCCAGTGGGTCCGCACTCACGGTTTGCGGAAACAGCGAGACAAACAGCAGCAGAGCGAGGGCAATCCACGCCGGGTTGGGAAACGGAAGGCGGTCGGATAAACGCTTGGTTTCTACAAGGTTTTTCCGAGTTATCCACATATCTTCCACCTCTTTTTCACTCGATTTATCCCCATACCCCTCCGGGGGTGTGAAATCTCGCGTATTCCGTTAACGTACTGTATTTACTAATTATACCTACGAGATTTGTGCTCTTGTTTTGCCCGCTCAATTCTTATCCACAGATTATCCACAGCCCTGTGGAACACCCTTTTCCACCGTTTCACCGTGAACTCCGGTGAGGGTCCAGAGAACGGTCCACCTGCGTGATCCATCTCTCGGCTCGCTCGATCAATTCCGCGAACGCGACGGGGTCTGCTCCCTGCGGAGTGAAGCGTGCGGAATCGCACTGATCGAGGATCGTGAACAGTTCGCGGATGGAAGAATCCGAGACCTTACGCTCGTTCAGCTCCTGCCTCAGTCGCTGACGTTCCAACTGGGCGGCAGGTACGCCGATACGGTCAGCGAGATATCCGATGATGCCGCGCGCCAATCCGGTATACCCCTGCTCGACCTCGCCATCGGCAAGATGTGTCCTTGCCGCACTGAGGGCGGCGAGGGCACGTTTGGCCGCTTTACGGCTGCGAATCAGCCCCGCCTGCGTGAGCATCTGTTGTTGTCTCCGGCGCAACACGAATGCCGCTGCGACAACTCCAACCGGCAGCAGGTATGCCAACCAGTAAACCAGACGTTCCTGCAGGGGTGGTCCCTGACGACGTAATCCGCGGTCTGCGGATGCGATCCAGCGGATATCAGTACCCCGCGTCTCCACCACGGAAGGTATGTCGCCGATGGCCGTATCCACCCCGCCCCAGCCGGTCGCCGGGTGTACCTGGAGAGTAATCGGGCGAGTCTGACGGACACGATACGCACTCGCTTCCGGGTCAAAGTAACTGAAGCTGATCGATGGAATTGTCTGCGCTCCCGCTCGGCGGGGAATCAGCAGATAGGTGAAGCTTTTCTCGCCCGTAATCTTGCCATTCACCGCCTGATGCTGTTCGCGCACTTGTGGTTCATAGACTTCGAGGTCTGATGGGAAACTGATTTTCGGTGCGGGGATGAACCCGACGTTCCCCTCGCCCGCAATAGTCACCTTGAAGGTGATTGATTCATTCGTCCTCGCGGTGTCTGTATCCAGTTCTGCACGCAGGTTGTACTTCCCCACAACATTTTCGAAGTCGACCGGCTTGCCCTGGTCCGGAAGTGGCAGAACTTTGATTTTAATTGGCTTGCTGACCAAATCTTCTTGCTGCGTGCTGCCGCCCCCGAAGAAAGGATCGTCGAAAAAGCTGTCAAACACGCTCCTGCTGCGCCGTGCGCTGCGATACTGCACGGTGATGTCCATCGGCCCGATTGTCAGCTCCCCGGTTTTGGTAGGGAAGAGGATCAATCGGTGGATCAATGCCGTGTTGTAAAGCTGTCCATCGAAATACTGCTGAACAATCTCCGGCGGGTTGGGCGCTTTCCACTCCTCCGACCAGAACCCTTCAGTCGATGCGAGCCGATTCACATTGAAGGTGCTCACATTCGGCTGAAAACAAAGGGTGAAGGTGAGAACGACCGGTTCCTGAAAGTGGACCACCTGCCTGCTCACCTCTGCTTCGAGGAAAATGGGCGGAAGCTGTTCTCGCTCGGCTGTTCGACGCTGGCTCTGCTCTCCCGAACGATTCGCAGACGGGGGAGCAGACCCGGGTTTGGCTGCTCCATTCTGTGAGCCGGGAGCTGCGACACGGATGGTCACAGCATTGCCGGACCTTTCCTCACGCCTGTCACGAACAACAGGGGC
>Ga0068714_10001834_pt1 | contig 29124 bp, 27 predicted proteins | sample MTBNYHSulfiMetaG_FD_62988 | JGI IMG/M metagenome (GOLD analysis project Ga0068714, IMG submission 62988) | Enrichment culture microbial communities from rom New York Harbor, USA that are MTBE-degrading - MTBE-NYH (New York Harbor Sulfidogenic)... | ecosystem: Environmental > Aquatic > Marine >...
GGCCAGCGGGCTCAACAGCGTGACCAGGAGCGTGAAGGCGAGCGCCGCACCGTCGAGCCGGATCTCGTTGAGGCGCGGAATCCCGTCCGGGGCCAGGCGCAGCAGGACCCTGAGCGCCGCCGCGGCGAGAACGGTGCCCACCGCACCGCCGGCAACGGACAGGAGGAGCGCCTCGGTCGCGAAGACCCGTGCGACCCGGTGGCGCGAGGCGCCCAGCGCGGCTCGAACCGCCACCTCCTGGCGCCGCCCCTCGAGCCGGGCGACGAACAGGCTCGCCACGTTGGCACAGGCGATGAGCAGGATCACGCCGACCGTGCCGAGGAGGATGTGCAGCACGACCTCGACGTCACCGACCACGTCGTCCTGGAGCCGGTGAACGCGGCAGGCCATGCCCGCGTTCTCCAGCATCTCGGCGCTGAAGCCCGGGCTCGGGTACTCCTCGGGGAGGCGGCGGACGAGCGCGGTCAGGTCGGCGGCCGCGGCGGCCGGCTCGACGCCTCGCTCGAGGCGTGCAACACCCTGGTAGTTGAAGCTGCTGACGGAGAGGTCGGCGGGGTCGACGACCAGCGGACGCCAGACCTGGGTCTGCGGCGACGGGTAGGCGAAACCGGGTGGCATCACCCCGACCACGGTGTGGCCGACGCCGTCGAGCTGGACGACCCGACCGATGACCCCGGGGTCGGCACCGAAGCGACTCGTCCACAGCCCGTTGCTGAGGATCGCGGTGGGGGGCTCGCCGGGGCGCTCCTCGGCCTCGAGGAAGCTCCGGCCGAGCTGCGGCGCACACCCGAGCACCGAGAGCACCGAGGGGGTGATGAGGGCCGCGGTCACCTCCTCCGGCCTGCCGTCCCCGGTCAGGTTGACCGTACCGACGCGAGACACCCCCATCTCCTGGAAGGCCGTGCTGTGGCGGCGGTACAGCAGGTAGGTGGCGTCGGACTGCTCGAACTGGTCGAAGCCCAGCCCCGGGGCGGTGTGCCACACCCCGACCAACCTGTCCGAGTCGGGGTACGGCAGGGGCCGGATCGCCACCGAGTAGACCACGCTGAAGACCGCCGTGGTCGACGCGATGCCGATGGCGAGGGTCGCGACGGCGACGAGGGTGAACGACGGCGTCCTGCACAGGGTGCGCAAGGCGGTGCGAATCGAGGTCACTATCGACTCCATCGGTCCTCCTCGAGGCTCGCGGACACGGGCCGCTCAGGAGTACGAACGAAGCACGCGGGGTCGGGTTACTCACCTCGGTCCGGCCGGCGACCTTGTTTCGCCTCTTCGGGGCGGTCTCACCCGGCAGGGGTCAGACGGCGCCGCCCGCGGACCGAGGGGAGCTTCGCGGTAGCCCGCACGCCGCGCCCCACGCGATAAACCAGTCGCCTCGCGGTCCGTGACCTGCGGCGACGCCTGGATCGCGGACCGGGGCGCTACACTGGGCGGGCCGCGAGGCGCCCGGCGGCGTAGAGAACCGCCCCGCGCCCCCTGTCGTCCCCGAGGAGGCATGCCGTGAGGAACGTTGCGATCTTCTGCACCCTCTGCCTGTTCACCCTCCCCGCCCTCGCGTCGGAGCCGGCGCTGCAGGTGGAGTACACCGACGACTTCGCGGACTCTTACGCGGAGCTCGTCACGGCGCCGTGCTCGCTGCCTGACGGCGTGGCCTCTCTCCCGGAGGAGCGCACCGAGTCCCGCCTGAGCCGCTGGCGCGCAATCCTCTCCCAGACCGACCCGACGGTGGTCCCCTACGACCAGGCGGTCGCGTGTCTCGCCTTCGACGGGCCGGACGGCGCCCGGCGGACCGTCCGCGCTCGAGTATTCCGGACGATCCGGGTGCAGTGGCTCAACGACCGCCTGGTCGCGATCGAGACCGACCTCGGCCACGCGGTCTCGGTGCTCCAGATCCTCGACCTGGACCAGGGGCGGTGGGTCTACCAGCTCGGCGAGCGGTACTTCTGGCCTGAACGCTGACCCGCAGGGGCCGCGGATCTGGCACCCATGTAGGGGGATGACTCACTCGCGTTGACTCGGAACAGGCTCCGGCCCCGGACCTCCCTCTCACAGAGCGCCCCCACTCATGTCACCCGAGCGCCGATCACTCACCCTGATGTCATCCCGAACCCCGACCACACACCCTCATGTCATCCCGAACCCCGCGCAGCGGGGTGAGGGATCTCCCCCACCGAGCGAGTGCCGTCCCGCAGGCCTGGCAGCGGCTGGTGGCGGTACCAGGATCAGGACCGAGCTCCCCGTCCTCCGGCTCCCACCGCCGGCTCGACCGTCCCCACCGTAGGGGCGCGGTTCATCGCGTCCGGTTTCGCGCCGATGTGCTACCGTCGCCGGCGCGTGGGAGGTGGACATGAAAAAGAGGACGATCGTAATCGCCGTCGTCGTGATCGCGGTGGGTGCTGCCCTGGCGCTGCCCATCGCCAACCTGGTGTCGACGCGCGAGGTCGACCCGGCGCTGCTCGCCCAGGTCGAGGACCCCGCCGGCCGGCACATGGCGCAGGTCTACGCCGAGAAGTGCACCGACTGTCACTCGGGCCGCGGCGTCATGCCGTTCTACGCCTCCTGGCCGGTTGCCAAGACGCTGATACAGAAGGACATGGAGCAGGCTCGGGCGGTTTTCGACATGGATCGCGAAATGTTCGAGCCCGGCATCGGGGTCACCGAGGCGGCGCTGGCCAAGGTCCAGCGCGAGACGGGCAAGGGTGCAATGCCCCCCACCAACTACCTGCTGCTGCACTGGAATGCCCGCTTCAACAAGGGCGATGCTGCGAAGCAGGCTGAGTGGGCGAGGAGCGTGCGGGCGGCGAGGGACGGCGCCGCCGACCCGGCCGACCCGGTCTACGACCTTCCCGTCTACCCGCTGCGGCGTCCGCAGGGGCTGGACGCGCGCAAGGTGGCGCTCGGGGAGGCGATGTACCACGACGTGCGGCTGTCGGGCGACGACACCATCTCCTGTGCGAGCTGCCACGACCTGCGGAAGGGCGGCACCGACCAGGAGCGCGTGTCCACCGGCGTCGGCGGACAGAAGGGCGGGATCAACGCGCCGACCACGTTCAACGCGGTCTACAACCTGACCCAGTTCTGGAACGGCCGCGCCGCCGACCTCGCCGCGCAGGCCGACGGCCCCCCCAACAACCCGATCGAGATGGCGACGAGCTGGGAGCAGGTGCTGGGCAAGCTGCAGAAGGACCCGGCCGTGGTGGCGGCCTTCCAGGACGCCTACGGGGGGCTGAGCGCCGACGCCATCAAGGACGCCATCGCGACCTACGAGGCGACGCTGGTGACGCCCGACGATCCTCTCGACCGCTATCTCTCGGGCGACACGACCGCGCTCGCCCCCGGTCAGCTCGAGGGGTGGAGGGTGTTCCGGGCGCAGGGCTGCGACACGTGCCACGTCGGCCCGGCGATGGGCGGAACGTCCTACGAGAAGATGGGTCTGCACGGCAACTACATGACCGACCGCGGCTCGCCGACGGACGCCGACCTCGGTCGCTTCGCCGTCACCGGCGACGAGCACGACAAGGCGCACTTCAAGGTGCCGACCCTGCGCAACGTCTCGCTCACCTTCCCCTACTACCACGACGGGTCGGTGGACACGTTGGCGCAGGCGGTGCAGAAGATGGGCCACTACCAGCGCGGTCGCGAGCTGACCGACGCGGAGGTGGCAAGCATCGTCGTCTTGCTCGAGTCGCTCGTCGGCGAGCTGCCGACCCCGCCGCCCCAGGAGGGGGCGCCGACCTCCCTCTGACCAGCAGACCCGGAAAGGCAAGATCAAGCCTTCGTGAGCGTTGCGGCGGAGGCATGTCGCCGTGGTGATGCCCGACCAAAGAATACTCTCCGAACGGTCGACGCCGACCGGGACATGGGCACCACGCGACGACAGGGGCAGCGGAGGGATCTGCCTCAGCTGAGGGAGATCCCTCGTCGCTTCGGTGCTCGGGATGACACGTCGTGTGGATGAGCTCCCTTGTCACTGTTCTCCTGAGTCATGGCGTCGTCCTGGCGCCTTTGCGTTCTCCCCGTGCACGCCACCGCCCGGGAAGTGCTAACGTGAGGCGTTGTCGGCTCGTCATGACCCCCGGGGGAGTCCACGCATGACAGACGCTTCGGCCATCCTCGTGGCGGTCCTCGCCGCGCTGGCGACGGTGGCGCCGGCCGCGGCCCAGGTCGAGCTGCCCGAGCCGGTCTACCAGGTGCGCATGAGCGCCAGCTACGATCCCGACGACCAGCACGTCCGGGGAGTCGAACGCATCCGCTGGCGCAACACCTCCTCGGTGCCGGTCGAGGAGCTGCAGCTCCACCTCTACCTCAACGCCTTCGCCAACAACCGCAGCACCTTCATGGTCGGGTCCGGGGGACAGCTGCGCGGCGTCGACATCCCCGAGGAGGGCTGGGGCTTCGTCGAGGTCGACTCGATGCGGGTGGCCTACGGCGCCGACCTGGTCGCCGCGGGCGCCATCGAGGCGGAGAGCAGCGCCGACCCGTTCCAGTGGCCGGCGGTGCCGGCGGTGCCCGGTGAGCCGCCGCCGATGAGCCTCGACGACCGGCCGGACCTCAAGCAGGTCGAGCAGCTCATCCAGCCGGACGACGGCAACCGCGAGGACCGCACGGTCGCGCGCTACCCGCTGCCGACGCCGCTGGCGCCGGGCGAGTGGGTCGAGCTCGACATCGCGTTCACCGCACTGCTGCCGCGGGTCTTCGCCCGCACCGGCCACCACGGCGACTTCGTCCTCGGCGGGCAGTGGTTCCCAAAGATGGGCGTCTTCGAGGACGCGGGCGACCGCGGCCGATTGGAGCCCGGCTGGAACACCCACCAGTTCCACGCGAACAGCGAGTTCTACGCGGACTTCGGCGACTGGGACGTGCGGCTGCGGCTGCCGGCGAAGTACGCGGGCAGGATCGGCGCCACCGGCCGCCTGGTGGAGGAGACGGTCGACGACGACCACGTCACGGCCCGCTTCGTCCAGGCCGGCGTGCACGACTTCGCCTGGACAGCCAGCCCCGACTTCCTGTTCGTCAGGGACCGCTTCGACCCCGACCGCGACGTGCCTTCAGAGCAGACACACGCAATGGCCGAGCTGCTGGGGCTCCCCCCGCAGGAGCTGCGGCTGCAGCCGGTGGACATCACCCTGCTCCTCCAGCCCGCCCACCGCGGCCAGGCGGGGCGATACCTCGAGGCGGTCAAGGTCGCCATTCGCGGCTACGGCCTGGCCTTCGGGGCCTACCCCTACCCCACCCTGACCCTGGTGGACCCGCCCCGCGGCGGCATGGGCGCGGGGGGGATGGAGTACCCGACCTTCATCACCCTCGGCACCCACCCCCTGCTCGGCCTGCCGGGCTTCGACAAGCTGCTCGCGCCGGAGTCGGTGACCGTGCACGAGTTCGGCCACAACTTCTTCCAGGGGATGATCGCCTCCAACGAGTTCGAGGAGGCGTGGATCGACGAGGGCATCAACTCCTTCCACGAGATGAGGGTGATGGAGGCCCACTACCGCTACACGATCCAGCTCTTCGGCCTGCGCGCCTCGCCCTTCGACTTGAACCGGCTGCAGCAGGGGGACGGGCGGTACACCGACGCGATCGTCCAGCCGTCGTGGTCCTACCGCTCCGGCTCCAGCTATGGGCTCAACAGCTACTCCCGCCCGGCGGTGGCCCTGCGCCACCTCGAGAACCTGATGGGGAAACCCACCTTCGCCCGCGCCATGCGGCGCTTCTTCCAGACCTGGCGCTTTCGCCACCCCTCCACCGCGGACTTCGAGCGGATCATGCTCGAGGAGGCCGGCACGGACCTCTCGTGGTTTCTCGAGCAGGCGCTCCACACCGACCGGGGCCTCGACTACCGCGTGCGCAGCGCCACCTCGCGACGGCAGAAGGACCCCCGCGGGTGGTTCTGGGACGACGACCACCAGCGGACCCTCCTCGGCGTCGCCGACCGGCACGGCGACGAGGGCGACAACCCGGACGGAGACCCCGCCGAAGGGGAGGGCGACGACGACGACGACGAGCAGGAGGCCGACTACCGCACCGAGGTGACGGTGGAGCGGCGCGGCGAGTTCGTCCACCCGGTCACGGTGGAGCTCGTGTTCGACGACGGCGAGAAGGTGCGCCACCAGTGGGACGGCCGGTCGCGCTGGACGAGGATCTCGGAGGTCCGCCCCGCCAAGCTGGTGTCGGCCGAGGTCGACCCCGACCACGTCCTCGCCCTTGACGTCGACCCGCTGAACAACTCGATCCGCCTCGAGCCGGATCAGCGGCCGGCGTTCAAGATGATCGCGCATCTCGTCTTCTGGCTGCAGAACCTGTTCGAGCTGACGGCGACGTTGGGGTGAGCCGATGATCTTCGCGAGCTACCTGAGGAATGGATTCCGGATCGCGGGTCGCCACAAGCGCCTGGTCGTCGCGCTGTGGCTGGCGCCCCTGCTCCCGGCCCTGCTGCTGGGCGGTCTGGCCGCCTCCAACCTCGCGCCGCCCCTCGGAAAGTCGCTCTTCGCCGAGCGCGCGCTCGAGGGGGACTGGTACGTGGTGCTGATGGAGCTCCGGTCCTCGCCGCAGGACGCCCTCGGCCCGATCCTCGGTCCCGGCGTGCTGGCCATGTTGCTGCTGTCGTGGCTCGTGCAGGTGGCGCTGTCGGCCGGCGTGGTCGAGGTGCTGCTCGAGCGGGAGGGCCGCCACCCGTTCGTGCTCGGGGTCCGCAGGAACGTCGTCCGCTTCCTCCGCACCACCGTGCTGCTGGGCGTGCTCGCGGCGGTGCTGGCGGGCGCCGGCTTCATGCTGATCCGCGGCTTCTTCAAGATTGCCGAGGCGCAGTCCAACGGGTGGTACGACCTCCTCGGCGTGGCGCTCGCCGCGGTGCTGTTCGTCGGCCTGTGGGCGCCGCTCGACCTCGCCGGCGACCTGTCGCGGATCGCCGCCGCCCGCCACGACCAGCACTCGATGGTGCGCGGTTTCTTCCGCGCATGGCTGGCCGTGCTCCGGCGGCCGGGGCCGTTCGTCCCGCTGTACCTGGTCTTCCTCCTGCTGCCCTTGCTGCTGCACGCCGTGTACACCCTGCTGCGGTCGCCGTGGACGCCGGCGACCACCGCCGGCATCCTGGCGGTGGTCCTCGCCCAGCAGGCGGTGATGGTGACACGGTCGTACCTGAAGCTCGGGTTCTGGGGCGCCGAGGTCTCCGCCTACCGCGGCCTCGACGAGCCCGAGTGGTGCCTCCTGAAGGCCTCGTCGATCCCGGAGACGCCGCTCCCGGAGCAGCCCGAGGAGACGCTCACGGCCGGCGAGGCTCTGGAGGCACCCACCGCCTGAGACCGACGTGGCCGAGACCGGGCCCGGCTCGTCGCCACGTGCTGCGAAGCTCACGAGGTTTGGCGCCTCGCGGAGACGGCTGCGCCGGTGTCCTTCGGCATCGTGAAGGGTGGCTCACGTGGGGCACCGTCTCGCTCACTTCCCGGGGGCGCTCCCCTCCTCGCCGTGACCGATCTGCTGTCGTGCCCCGGCGATGTCGTTGTACCAGCTGACCAGCTCCAGTCGGAAGCGCTCGGCGCGCACGTCGTGGGCAGGGTCGTCGCAGAGGTTGGCCCGCTCATCGGGGTCGCTGGCCAGGTCGTAGAGGAAGCAGCGCCCCCGCGTGGAGCCGCGGAACCGGTCGCGGTCGACGAAGAACTTCACGTCCCCCTCTCTGAAGCCGACCAGGCGCGGGTAGTCGAGGAGGACGGTGCGGAGCAGGCCGGGCCGACCACGGCCGAAGGTCAGGAAGTAGACCCGACGCGAGGTGTTCGTGTGCTCCTCGAGGATCAGATCACGCCCCGGCAGGTCACCGGCGCCGAGCTCGACCTTGGACTGGCCCACCGCGCCGAGGATGGTGGGGACGATGTCAACGGTGGACACGTCGTCGGTGCGGCGCCGGGCAGGCTCACGCGACGAGGGGTCGTAGAGAAGCAGTGGGACGTGCTGGGTCTCCTCCCAGACGTAGACCGAGTGCTCGAAGAAGAGGCCCTGCGCCTGAGCCCCGGACAGGTAGGCGTGCTGGCCGAAGCTGTCGCCGTGATCCGCGGTGATGACGACGAAGGCGGTGTCGAGCAACCCCCTGGCTTCCAGCAGCGCGAAGAGCCGCTCGATCAGCGAGTCGACGTGGCGGATACTCCGGTCGTAGGCGTCGAGCAGTGAGTCCTCCCCCGGCCCCTCCATGCGCTGCATGGCCCTTTCGAGCGTCTCCACGGGGTAGCGCGCCGCGCGGTGCGCCTCCAACGCGGCCCGCTCGGCCGCGGTCTCGCCCGAGAAGTCGACCCCCGGGGAGGCACGGTAGGGGACGTGGGTGTCGGCGAAGTGCACGAACAGGAAGAGCGGCGTGGAATTGTCGTGGCGGTCGAGGAAGCGGGTCACCAGCTCCAGGGTCTCCTCGCCGTGGCGGCGGCGCTGGCTCTTGAAGACGTCGCGCAGCAAGAAGGCCAGAGCCCGGGGGCCGTAGTAGTGGGGCATGCTGTCGTCGTAGATGTCGAAACCCCGCGCGTACCCCTGGCGACCGTGGATCGTCCAGATCGCCGGGAAGCCCGCGGTCACGTAGCCGAGACTCCTGAGGTGGGTGGCGAGCGTCGCAACGTCGTCCGGGATCTTGAGCCAGTTCATCACTGCGGAAGTCTTCTTGTGGACCAGAGGCAGCGGCGAGGAGGACATCAAGTCCTGGACCTCCAGCAGCGCCTCGCCGTCGACCGGGTCGCCGAGGTCTGCGGGCTTGAAGATGAGGTCCTCACCGCACAGCGGGATCCCCACCTGGTGCGGGTACAACCCGGTCAGCATGGCGGTGTGCGAGGGATGACACGAGGGTGCCACGGCGGTCATCCGGTCGAAGACCAGGCAGCCCGGCGAGCTCGCCAGACGATCGAGGAAGGGCGCGGTGGCCCGTGGATAGCCGTAGGTCGGCAGGTGGTCAGCGCGCAGCGAGTCGATCGAGATGAGGACGACGTTCCGAGGCTGGATACTGGCGCTGGCGTCTGCAGGACCGGCTCCTGATGCAGGAAAGGCGCTCAGAAGCGGAAACAGCAGCGGAAGGAGCCTCGACGCAGGGATGAGCTGTTCCCTTCGTTCCCTTTCAGGTTAACACGGCTCAGGAGGTCCACGCCCCTCGCGGCCGCCTCCGCACCCCTCAGCGCCTCGACCAGAAGCCAAAAGGGCAGTGTCGTGGAAGCGGACGCTCTCCCGTGTGATCTCGAGCTCGCTGAGCGTCCTTGCGATGGCGCCGTGCCGTCAGAACATGAAGGTCGGGATGATCGGGGTGAAGTACACCCGGAAGTCCCAGCGGCTGCCCGGCGTGTCGCCGGGGTGAATGACCGAGTAGTCGACCTCGACCAGGACGTTCACCGGCAGCTGGCCGATCTCGATCAACCTGGCGACCCCGAGCCCGATGGGCACGGTCGCCGTGTCGCCCCGCGCCTCCCAGTTGTAGGAGATGTTGGGGCTCATGCCGACGCGCCACTGCGCCTCCTCGTTCCAGGGCAGGACGACGCGGTTGATCAGGTTCCAGTCCGAGCCCAGGCTCGAGGGGAACATGGCGACGAGCTGCAGCCTGCGGCGCATCGGGCGCCGATGCAGATCCTGGGTGAGATTTCCAGGTGAGCTGCGTCGCCATCGTCCTCCTCCTTCACGCGACACGAGCTTGAATACCCCGCTCCGGCCCCCGGATGCCGCCACCAAGATAGCGGAGAAGCCACCCATCGCGAAACCGACCAGCGGAAAGGAAGCGCTCCTCGTCAGCCCGAACGCACCAGCACCTTTGCTACTCTGACGAAAGCGTCACGACGGGAGGCTGCCAACGGCCGCATCGGCCACCGGACGTACGAGCTCGACGCCCCATCGCACCGCGTCGACACGGCGTGAAGGAGGAGCGCCCTGATGAACACGTTCCCCGAGTCAGACTGGAAGAAGCTGCGCGCGGTCCGTGAACAGGCCATCGCCCGGTTCTGCAGGAACGCGCTGCGAGACCTGAAGGCCATGGTCGACTCCGCGGACCGGGAGGCAAACCCGCACGCCACCTACCTCGCCGTCTCCAAGCACATGGACGGGCAGGACGCCCGGCTGAGCGAGCTGTTCGACGACTGGCGCCGGTCGACCGCGATCTTCACCCTCATGCGCTGGGTCGGCGCCGGCATCCTGACCCGCCGCGAGTTCGAGGCCATGTCCGAGGGCACGAAGGCCGTCGTGCACGAGCTCGTTGAGGCTCGCTTCCTCGACGAGGCGGGAGACTGACGGGGGGCGGCGCGTCATGGCGGCGCCACGTCACCCGTCCCGGATCGGGCCGGTGCCGAGCCGGCTCGCCCTGACGCCCGCGATCACCGCCGCCCCGGGCACCTACGTCCTCTTGCTCGAGCTGGGTCAGCCGGTGCGCATAGCGATCGGCCGGCGGCGCCCCTTCGACCTCGAGGCAGGGCTGTACGTCTACGTCGGCAGCGCCCTCGGGCCGGGCGGTCTCCGGGCGCGCCTCGGGCGCCACGTCGCCGGGTCATCGTGCAAACACTGGCACCTCGACCACGTCACCCCCCTCGCCCACGTCCACGGCGCCCTGATTCGCGAGGACCCGTTGCGGCTCGAGTGTGCCTGGGCGCGCTGGGTCGATCGCGAGTCGAGGTCCTGCGTCCGCGGCTTCGGCGCCTCCGACTGCGCCTGCCCCGGGCACCTGTTCCTGCTGGGCGAGGTCGCACAGGCAACGGCCTTCGTCGAGGCCGCTGTCGAAGCTCTCGCCGCCCGCGACGTCCCCAGGGAGCAGCTCCTCGAGGTCGCGGCCCACTGAGCCGGGAGGCGCCGGACGGCGCGAGGACGCCCGACTCGAGCGGCGCCGCCCCACTCAGAGAAACACCAGGATCAGCCTCCGGGTCACGGATTCCCTCGCCAGCCAGTGGAGCACGCACCAGACCCACCGGTGCGTGGCCCAGGGATCGCCCTCGACCAGGGCATGACACGCCTCGCCTCCGCCCAGCTGCCCGTAGTCGCCGGGTGTCCCCAGGTGCTCGTTGACGGCGTCCAGCTCCGCCCGCAGGCGCTGCGAGGTACACGGCCACCCCGTCCCGCCCACGGGGGCACGACGCGACGAGTGGCCTCGCCTTGGAGACCGCGTTCAGCAGCACTCCCGCTCCTGCCTGTCAGACATCGCAAAACTCGAGGCTCGCGGGTTATCGGGTTGGAGTCAACGCTCGGGTTGACAGGGGAGCTGCCTGCAGAATTCGGTCGATAACGTGCGGTAACGCCCGTCTTCCCGACAGGGGCGCGACATGTCGCGCCCGCGGCCGCCCGACATTCTCCGGCACAAGGTGACGCTACCGAACACGTTGCCGCGCGTCGCCGGCCGTGTGCGAAGACACTGCGGGCGCGGCATGCCGCGCCCCTACGAAAAGCAGCGATCACCTCCCGGCCTGCGAGCTGGATTGTGCAAGAGGCTGAGGGGCGTGCCACGTTGCGACGACGTCGCGGGAGCTGTAGCTACGCCGCCGGGTCGTCGTGGGTCCAGAGGGCCAGGACCCAGACGGCGTCGTCGCGGACGCGGTAGAGGAAGCGGTAGCCGTCGCCGCCGCGGTCGAGGCCTCCGTCCGGGGGCACGTCGCCGCCCAGGTCGGGCTCGGTCCCGAGGTCCACCAGGGCGCCGGTCACCCGCCGCAGGAAGCTCCAGGCCGCGTCCCGGTCCCGGTCGCGCAGTGCCACTATCGCGTCGAGAAGCTGGTCGCGGGCGACCGAGGTGAGGCGGACGTCCACCGTCAGTTCTCGTTGAGCAGGGAACGGGCGTCCTCGATGACCGCGGTGAGGTCGTGCCCCTCCCCCGCCGCGGCCTCGAGCTCCCCGAGGGCGAGCAGGCGCAGCCGCTCGCAGTCCCGCCGGAGCCGCTCGAAGGCCGGCAGGCTCATCATCACCGCCACCGGCTCGCCGGCCCGGGTGACCGCCACCACGGCGCCGGTGGAGGACACCCGCTCCACCACCGCCGCCGGGTCGGCCTCGAGCTCGGCCATCGACACGCTGTTCGACGGGTCCCTCACCATCCGCCCACCCCGCTCACCGGATGCCCACCGCGCGGCGCACGCGGCCCATGAGGTCGGCGGCGGTCTCTCGCGCCCGCGCCGCGCCCTCGGCCAGCACCCTCTCCACCTCGGCCGGGTCCCCGTTGAGCTCGTCGAAGCGGCGGCGGGCGTCGCCGAAGCGCAGAAGATACCACTCGAAAAGCCGCTTCTTCATGTCGCCGTAGCCGGTGCCCCCCTCTCGGAAGGCCCGCTCGACCCACTCCCGCTCGCCGGCCGGGGCGAACAGGCGCAGCAGCTGGTACAGCGAGCTGCCCTCGGTGGGCTTGGGGGCCTCCACCGGGGTGGAGTCGGTCACCAGCGACATGATCCGCTTGCGGATCTCCTTCTCGGGGCCGAAGAGGTCGATGGTGTTGCCGTAGGACTTGCTCATCTTGCGGCCGTCGAGCCCCGGCACCACCGCCACCTCCTCCAGGATCATCGGCTCCGGTGTGGTGAAGACCTCGACGCCGAATGTGGTGTGGAAGCTGGAAACGATGTCGCGGGTTACCTCCAGGTGCTGTTTCTGGTCCTTGCCCACCGGCACCACGTTGGCGTCGACGATGAGGATGTCCGCCGCCATCAGCACCGGGTAGGCGAACAGGCCGTGGCTCGCCACCACGCCCTGGGACACCTTGTCCTTGTACGAGTGACAGCGCTGCAGCAGACCCATGGAGGTCACCACCGACAGGTACCACTGCAGCTCGGTGACCTCGGGGATGTCCGACTGCCGGTAGACGGTGGCCCGCTCCGGGTCGAGGCCCAGGGCGAGGAAGGCGGTGGCAAGATCGCGGGAAAGTCCGCGGAAGCGGTTCGCGTCCTGGACCGTGGTCAGGGCGTGGAGGTCGGCCAGGAAGTAGTAGCACTCGTGCCGGTCCTGCAGCTCGATGAACTGCCGGATGGCGCCGAAGTAGTTGCCGATGTGGAGAACGCCTGACGGCTGGACGCCTGACAGGACCCGCATGAGACCTCCCGCTCGAGGGGAACGCCGCGGCGCCGGCACCACCGGCCGGCGGGCCGGCCTCGTCGGTCAGCGTGGCGCGACAGAACACGAAGGCCGGTGACGAGCACCGGCCGCGAAGTCACGACTCTAGAATAGGCGGGCGAACCGGCTCACTCGCCGTCGTCTCCGATCGCCTCGACGGGGCAGGACTCCATGGCCTCCTGGCACTGGGCCTCTTCCTCGTCGTTCTCCGGCTGCTTCACCACGTAGGAGAAGCCCTCGTCCTCGTTGGCCGCGAAGTTGTTCGGGGCCGTCTCGCGGCAGACGTCGCAGTCGATACAGCTCGAGTCCACGTACCACTTGCCCGTGGCGTTCCCAGCCACCTTGTCGTTCGGATCCGCCATGTGCCGCCCTCTCCTTTCCAACCTCAGTTCAGGACCCGTCGGTCCGCGGGCGATGCTACCACACGCGAACCGCTTGTCAATTTGCCCGTCGCGGGACCTCGAGCGGCCGCCGTGCCTGCGTCGCCGGCCCGCCGGCCTTCGCCGCGGCACCGTCCGCAGGCCACATGCACTCGACGTTGTAAGGCTCGGTGAAGGACGGCAGGACCGCGGTGGGGTCGCCGGACGTGCCGTCGACCTGAGAGCCGTACGCGGCGAACCTCGGAACCGGCTCCGGGCTGGTTGTGGACCAGCTGTAGAAGGAGACCTTGACCATCACGCTGGCCACATCCTCGAGCTGGAAGGTCGTGGCCAACAGCCGGTTGTACTGGACGTGGGCGAGGGGCGGGAGGGTCACGAACTGCACGAGGATGTCTCCCTGGTCGTCGAGGAAGGCGGTGCCGTCGCTCTGCAACGGCTGGATGACGAGGATGACGGAGGTTTGCGCGTCGGAGCAGTTGAAGAGACCGACGTTGTAACGAGAGGTCTCCGACTCCTGCCCTCCGGTCAGGACGTAGTACGAGAAGTCCCCCTGGTCCGACACGTAGGAGGGGTCGGCGAGGTTGTACCAGGGCACGGCCGGGATCCCCTGGCCGTAGGTCGTCGGCGTCTCGACGAACTCGTCCGGGTTGTCCGGGTCGGGCACCCAGATCGTGGTCTCGTTGTAGGTGCGAGTGTGGGCCACGGCGTTGCGGAAGACGCGCCCGTCGGGCTGGTCCAGGGTCCCGGCCTCGTACGCGAAGATGACCATGGCGCCCAGGGACGTGCCCACCGCCAGCTGGTCGAGCCAGGTCGAGACCACGTCCTCGAGGACCACCGTGCCCTCCGGCGGGATGTCCGCCAGCGTCTCGTCGAGGTGGCCCCACCCCTCGCTCTCCCGCCCGCCGAGCCCGTACTCCCGCGACAGGTAGGCGGCGTTGCTGAACAGGCCGCTGGGGAAGTAGAAGATGCAGAGGTCGATTGCGACCTCGTCGACGTTGGTAATGCTCAGGTCGGTCCGCCAGAGGGTCCCGCCGACCCCCTCGTTGTGGGCCGCGACCGGCACGAAGAGCAGGTCGGCGGCACGGAACTCCGCCGCCGCCGGAACCGTCACCCCCAACACCAGAGCCAACACCACCGCTTGCCGCGTGATCGACGTCATCGAGTCCTCCATCGGGGCCGGTCAGTCCGGCCACCGCCCTCCCGGCGAGGTGGCGCGGCCGGCGCCGCCCGGACCCTCGCTCATCTTGCCATTGCGGGGTGGCACCGGCAAGACGACCACCGCCTCCAGCCCCACCTCGAGGTTCTTGAGCTCCAGCCGCCCGCCGTGGGACTGGACGATTCGCTCGGCGATCGCGAGCCCGAGGCCCGTGCCGCCGCGACGCAGCGAAACGAAGGGACGCCGCACCCGCTCCAGCTCCAGCTCCGGAATGCCCGGACCGCGGTCGCGCACCCCGATCCGCACGGCGCCGTCGCCCACCTCCACCCCGAGCTCCACGAGCCGGCGCTCGGGGTCCAGCCCGGACACCGACTGGACCGCGTTCAGCACCAGGTTGAGCAGGACCTGCCGGAGCTGGCCCGCGTCCCCGCGCAGCTCGACCTCCTCGGGCTCCGACCGCAGCCGGATGTGAGCACCCTGCCGCCGCGCCTCCCCCCGCAGGAACTCGGCGACCTCCCGCAGCAGCTCCTGGACGTGCACCGCGCTCGGGCTGGGCTCCACCGGTCGGGCATAGGTGAGGAAGTCGCTGACCAGGCGGGCCAACCGCCCCACCTCCTGGCGGGTGCTGGTGAGGGAGTCGACCGCGTCGCCGTTGTCACCGGCCAGGTCCTCCTCCAGCAGCTCCAGGTTGAGGTTGATGGAGTTCAAGGGGTTGCGGATCTCGTGGGCAAGGTTCGCCGCCAGCACGCCGAGGGACGCCATCTCGGCCGCTTCACGCCGCTGCTCCTCGAGTCTCCGGGTGCGCTGGATCAGGTGCCAGACAAAAGAAAACGCAGCCACCAGGGTCAGCAGGGTGATGCCGGCCACGAGAAGGGTCTGGTGCAGGAGCTCCTCCTGGATCCTGGCGACCCTTTCGGCCAGGCGCACCTTGCTCACGTTCACCACGACCTCGCCCACCTCGCCCACCGGCACGGTGATGCGGTAGCTCGTCTGGGTCTCGAGCACGTCCCCGTCGGACAGGCCGCCGCGCAGCTCGAGGTGGGAGGCGAGCTCCTCAGGGACCGCCTCGGTGGAGCTGAAGCTCGACTCGAACACCACCTCGCCGTCGCGGTCCGTGACCTCGATGGACTCGAGGATCCGCCGCTGGGGGAGACCGACCAGGGTCCGCACCAGCTCCTCCCGGCGGCGCTCCCGCACCTCGAGCTCCTGCTCGCCGTCGTCCCCGAGGGCCTCGGCCACCGTCTGCGCCTGCTCGCGGCCACTGATCAGGGCGTCCTGGAGGTAGCGCTGGGACATCGACCGCGAAAGGAGGTGACCGAAGACCAGGATGATCCCGAGGACCAGGACGGCGAACACCACCGCCGCCACGGCGTACTGGCGGCGCAGAGGGCTGCCGCCGCGGCCGGCCCCCGGACCCGCCCAGCGTCGCGTTGACTTCACGCTGCCCGCCCCGTCATCGCCTCCGCCTGATGCAAGCGGCGTGCCTCCCGCCCGGTGGCCGTTACAGACCGCAGGCGGTGCGCAGATCGGCGACGCGGTGCGTCCGCTCCCACGTGAAGTCCGGGTCGTTGCGGCCAAAGTGGCCGTAGGCGGCGGTCTTCTTGAAGATCGGCCGGCGCAGGTCGAGGTCTTCGATGATGCCCTTGGGGCTCAGGGGAAACACCTCGCGAACGGCGCGGGTGATCACGGCTTCGGGGACCACTCCCGTGCCGAAGGCGTCGACCATGACCGACACCGGGTCGACGACGCCGATGGCGTACGCGAGCTGCACCTCCACCCTGCGCGCGATGCCCGCCGCCACGATGTTCTTGGCCACGTGCCGCGCCATGTAGGAAGCCGACCGGTCGACCTTGGTCGGGTCCTTGCCGGAGAACGCGCCGCCGCCGTGGGAGCCGACGCCGCCGTAGGTGTCGACGATGATCTTGCGGCCCGTCAGGCCGGTGTCCCCCTGCGGTCCCCCGACGACGAACCGGCCGGTGGGGTTGATGTACACTGCAGTGTCGTCGTCGAGCATCCCGACCGGGAGCACGCGGTTGATGACCTTCTCCCGGATCTCCTCCCGCAGCTCGCGGATGGACACGGTGTCGGCGTGCTGGCTCGACACCACCACCGCCGCCACCCGCCGGGCTTGGCCATTGTCGTACTCGATGGACACCTGCGACTTGCCGTCGGGGCGCAGCCACTCCAGCTCCCCGGTCCGCCGCGCCTCGGTCAGTCGCATGCAGAGCTTGTGGGCGAAGAGGATCGGCGTCGGCATCAGCTCCGGCGTCTCGTCGCAGGCGAAGCCGAACATCAGCCCCTGGTCGCCGGCGCCGCCGGGGTCGACCCCCATGGCGATGTCCGGTGACTGCGGGTCGATGGACGAGATGACCGCGCAGGTCTCGTAGTCGAAGCCGAACTTGGCCCGGGTGTACCCGATCTGGCGAATGGTCTCCCGCACCAGGGACGGGAAGTCGACGTAGGTCTCGGTGGTGATCTCGCCGGCGATGAAGGCGAGACCGGTGGTGACCAGGGTCTCGCAGGCCACCCTGCCGTTGGGGTCACCGGCCATCACCGCGTCGAGGATCGCGTCCGAGATCTGGTCGGCGATCTTGTCGGGGTGGCCCTCGGTCACCGACTCGGACGTGAAGACGTGGACTCCGTTGGCTGCCATGAAACCTCCCGCTCGAGCCACTCACGGTACCAGCGGCGGCGGGGCGGGGTCAATCGCTGCAGCGGTCGGCTCCCCGCCCAGACGCCCCGGACGTCCGCAAACACCCGCGCCCGATCCTGACCCCGCCGCCGGCCGCCGACCGCCCGATCCCGGATGACGGGCGGCGGGCTGCAGGCGGCAGGACTCGGTTGACGGGGAGCGGGGTCGGGGTCGTCGTGCTCCCGGCCCCCGATCCCGGTCCCGCCGCCAGCCGCCCGCACCCCGAACCCCGGATTCACTTCGAACGCTGACCCAGTTGCCTCGGTAAGAGCCTGCTCATGCGAGTTCTCCTCCGCGACGACCAGGTCAACCGGGGTTGAAGCGCGCTTGATGTCAGCACGGAGGTGCGAAGCGACGGCCCGATCCCCTTCGGCACGGGCACGACGCCGGGGCGCTCGCCGAGGACACAGGACCCGCTCCCCCGTGCCATCATGACCGGTGGGGGACGGAATGAACGACCCGCTGACCACCGTCACGTCCGGGCTTCTCGACGACCTGAGCCGCCGAGCCGCGGCCGCCGCGAGGCGGCGGATGAACCACAACCTCCACCCCACCCTGTCGGACCCGATCCAGCGCCTGCTCAACGCCTTCGAGCCCGGCACCTACGTCCGCCCCCACCGCCACGCGGGCTCGGGGCGCTGGGAGCTGTTCGTCTGCCTGCGCGGGCGGGCGGCGGTGCTGGCTTTCGACGGCGACTCGACGGTCACCGCGCGCGCCGACCTCGACGCCGCCGGGCCGACGCTGGCGGTCGAGGCCGCCGCCGGGGTCTGCCACACGGTGGTCTCCCTGGCGCCCGGCACGGTGATGCTGGAGGTCAAGCCCGGACCTTACGTGGCGCTCACCGACAAGGACTTCGCCCCCTGGGCGCCGGCGGAGGGGGACCCCGCCTGCCCCGCCATGGTGGCGTTCTTCGAGCGGGCCGCTATCGGGCAGTGGGCCGCGCCCTGACCGCGGGGGACCCGCCGGTGGCGTGGCCGTCACGGCCGCGTGGGCGGGGGACCCCGACCTGCGGGGCGCCTTGTCGTAACGGCCTCGACGCGGGCGAGACGCCCGCGCCACCATCTCCCCGCAGCGACCTCGCCGCTGGCGAGACGGCGCGCCACCATCCAGGCGCTCTGGCCAGCGCGCGATCATCCCCGGGTGCGACGGGTCGCCTGCCCTGAAGCGGCCACTCGCTGCCTGTACCGGACTACCTCGGTGGCGGGACCTCCGACCACGGCGCGATGTAGCCCGGCTCCGCGGGGACGTACATGGGGTCGCTGAAGGGCGGCACCCCCGAGTCCGGGTCCGGGGTGAACACCACCGACGCGTAGGCGTAGTAGGGCAGGTCCGGCTCGGGGGTCAGGCTGATGACGAAGCCGAAGGGCGGGGAGTAGGCGTAGAACTGGTTCCAGTAGTCGTGGGCCGCGGACCACGGAAACTGCAGCCATCCGAACGGCGGCACCTCCCTGTCGAAGGTCTCCGGATGCGACTCGAACACCTCCGTGAACCTGTGGAAAGGCACGCCCACGTATGCAAACGCGATCACCGTTCCCCGTATGATCAGGGGTTCCGGGTTAGGGTTGACGATCCCGATGTTGTTGCGCAGGTAGTTCCACTCCAGCGGCGGGCTCAGCGCACAGGGCTTGTTCTGACAACCTCCGAGCCACGGGATGTGGGACGGCCCGCGCAGGGGCTCCCTGAAGGCCGGGATTAGCTGTCCCTGTCCATAAACCCAGGGCCCATCAGAAAGGCCGCGCGACACGTCGGCCACGTGGGCGTGGGCGAGCACCGGTCCCCCCTCGACCTCAAGCCCCACCGCCCCGGTCGAGGCGCCAGTGCCAGCCAGCAGATCGGCGCCACCGATCACGGCGACGCGCCAATCCGTACCCCAAACCGGCGCGGTGGCCGCGTCGTCGAGGAAGCCCCCCTCCGGCAGGCAGACCCACTTGCGACGCACGGTCACCCAGTCGTTCGGGTCCACCTTCACCACCCTCGCGTCGGTAACCCACAGGCTTTCGTAGAGCCCCGGCACGTCTGCCGTAACCGCCGGGAACACCAGCAGCTCCTGGCCTGGGGCGAGAGACGCGAGGAGCAGGCATCCCACGAGCAGGATCGTCGCACGCTTCATGACCACCTCCCGTCACTCCTCGACCAGGTTGGCGTTGAACAGGTAGAGCGCGAAGTCCTGGTTGGGGTTCGTCTCGCCGCCGTCCAGCCAGGGTACGGCCTTCGCGACCACGGTCGTGGCTTTGACTCTCACCACGAAAGCACCGGTGAGCTCCCCGGCGGGGACCCGGACAACCTCCACCGTGTTGTGGCGATCCTCGGGCCGGCTGGGGAGGATGAGACCCGCCGTGTTGCGGGAGTACCACGAGCCGGTTGCGAAGTGGTTGCCCCAGTACTGGCGTCCTCCGCCGGGCACGACACTGATCTTGAACACCCTCAGGTCCAGGTCGTTGACCCTGAGGTCCACCGCGGGAACCTCGGACGGCGCGTCGGTGAAGACCATCACCGCCAGGACGTCTCGCCTGGGGTCGACGACCCGGAGCTGCGCCGACCACCACTGCCCGCTGGCGCTGAACCGCCGCCCATCGCTGCCGTGGTCCTGGTCCAGGGCGACCTTGACCGCCTCAGCGCTGGTCACGCCCAGCAGGAGCAGCAGGAGAGAGAGAGAGAGAGAGAACGCCCGCTGCGACTCACGTTCACCTCCGCCTGCCGGAAACTCTGCATGCTATTCCCATGTTAGTCCTCCGGAATGTTGCTGGCAAGACTTGCAACATACTGGAAGGCATCCATTCACTCCTGACTCTTTCATCGAGGTGCGGCACCTGTTCGTCTACCGGACACCTCTCTCGTCATGGCGAGCGGTGTCATACCCCTTCGGGGCACTGGTTCTGGGGACCAACAGCCGCCCTTCGTTTGGGGGGTTTTCTCCTACACCCCCGAGTCCTCCGCCCGCAGCAGCCCGTAGACGAGCCCGCCGACCCGGTCCGCCTCGGCAACGACGGCGACCTGGACCGGGACGCCGCGCGACCGCAGCAGGAGGAGGTCGCTCTGGACCTCCTGGTTTTCGGCGTAGGCGGCTTCGAGGTGCTGACGGCGGTTGCCGAGGGTGCGGCCGCTGGCCTCCGAAATCCTGAGCACGGTGTTGTCGGCAGCTCGGGTCAGGTGGTCCTTGAGGTGGGCGAGGCCGCGCGGGAGGGGGAGCTCGGCGACGCTGGTCGCGAGGTGCACCGCCAGCTCGAGCGCGACGAGGCCGGCGCGGCCGCGAGGCAGGTTGGGACGGTTGACCGTGCAGCGTCTGGGTGGGGGTGCGTGCTGGCTCATGGTCGTTCTGGAGGCGGCTGGCATCCGGCTGTCAAGGGCGGCCGCAGGCCGCGAGCGCAGCGAGCTTGCCCTTGACCGGCGGACGCCGGCCGCCTATTTGGTCCTCATGAGCCAGCACGCTCCCCGCCCAGACGCCCCGGACGCCAGCCCGTGCCCGCCCCCGATCCCGGTCCCGCCCCCCGCTGCGTGCCGCCGGCCGCCCGATCCCGGGTGACGGGCGGCGGGCTGCAGGCGGCAGGAGCCGGGGAACGGGGAGCAGGGCCGGGGTCGTCGCGCTCCCGATCCCGGTCCCGCCGCCCGCCGCCTGCCGCCCGCACCCCGAACCAGAACCCCGGATTTCCACCGAGCCGGTACCCGGTTCCATCGATACGATGCCTGCTCATGGGGGCTTCTCGCCGCGACCACTAGCTCGATCTGGGTTGGAGCGTCCTTCATTTGAGTAGGGAGCCCCGGAGGGGCGAAGCAATCCCCCACGGTGTACCTTCGCTCGGGGGATGGCTTCGTCGCTCCGCTCCTCGCAATGACGGTTCTTGCGGGGCCGCTTCGCTCCCGTCAGAGCGGCCACACGGGAGAGTCACCCCGACCTGCCGGGCAAGCTGCATCAGCGACCCCGACGCGGCGAGACGGCGCGCCACCATCTACTGAGCTGCGCGGGCGGGGGACCCCGACCCGCGGGGCACCTTGCCGCGGCAGCCTCGACGCGGGCGAGACGCCCGCGCCACCATCTTCCCGCAGCGGCCTCGAAGCGGGCGAGACGGCGCGCCACCATCCAGGCTATCTGCCCGCGCTATCATCCCCGGGTGCGCCGGGTCGCCTACCCCGCCGTGGCTGTCACGCTGGCCGTCTGCTGGCTCGCCGCCCAGCTGCTCGACTGGCCGTGGCTGGCGGCGGCGGTGTGCGTCGTGGCGATTCCCGCCGCCTGCCTGCCGGCGCTCGCCCGTCGACCCCGCCGGGTCGCGACCGCCCTGATCCTGGCCGCCCTGGCCGCGGCCGTGGCCGCGGTGCTCGCCCCGCTGCTGCTCGGCCTCACCGGCGCCGGCGCGCTGCGGCTCCAGCTGGGCTTCGCCCTCGTCCTCACCCCCCTGGTGCCCCTCGCCTACGCCGCCACCTTCCCCGCCGACCGGGGCGACCCCCGATGACCTGGGTGCTCGCCGGCCTCGCGTTCGCCGTCCTCGCGCTCGCGGTGTGGGGCTTCCGCAACGCCCGCTCGGCCACCGACTACTTCGCCGCCGCCCGGGTCGCGGGCCCGCTGCTCGCCGGCCTCGCCGGCACCGCCGCCGGGCTGTCCGCGTTCGTCTTCGTCGGCGGGCCCGGGCTGTTCGCGGCGATCGGCGCCGCCAGCCTGTGGATCATCCTCTCGGCCCCCCTCACCGGCGCCCTCCAGTGCTGGGCCGTGGGCGAGCCGATCCTCGACCTGGTCCGCAGACACCACTGCCTCACCGTCCCCGACCTGCTGGCGGCGCGGTTCGGCGAGGGGTGGCCGCGGGGGGTCGCCGCCGCGGCCATCGTGGTCGGCGGGGTGGCCACGCTGGCGGTGCAGATGAAGGCCCTGGACGTGGTCGGGGGGACCCTGCTCGGGGTGCCGGGCTGGTGGATCGTGGGCGGAGCGGCGGCGGCGACGGTCACCTACACCGCCGCCGGCGGGATGCGGGCGGGGCTGCTCGCCGAGGCGCTCCAGGGGGCGGTGATGGTCGCCGCGGCCGTCACCGTCGCCGCGGCCGCCCTGACCCGGGCGGGGGGGCCTGCCCGAGCGGTCGCCGTCCTCGCCGAGCGCCGGCCGGAGCTGCTCGACCCCTGGGGCGCGGCCGGCGCCACCGCCGGCCTCGGCTGGTTCCTCGTCTTCGCCCTGGGCACCTGCGCCCAGCCCCACTACCTGCAGAAGTTCCTGCTCCTGCGCGACCGGGCCAGCCTGCGCTGGCTGCCGGCGGTGCTGTCCCTGGCCCTGGTGGCGGTGCTCACCGTCTGGGTCGGGTTGGGCCTCGGCGGCGCCGCGCTGTGGGCCGAGGGCCGGATCACGCTCTCCTCGCCGGACCAGCTCGCGCCGGCCCTGCTCCTCGAGGTGGTCCCGCCCTGGCTGGCCGTCGTTGCCGGCGCCGGGGTGCTGGCCGCGGTCATGTCCACCGCCGCGTCGCTCCTCAACCTGGTCGCCGCCGCCGCGGTCCGCGACCTTCCCCGCGCGGTCGGCGGACCCACCTCCGAGCGCCTCGCGCCGGCCCGCCTCGCCACCGTGCTCGCGGCGGTGCTCGCCGCCGTGCTGGCCCTGTCTGCGGAGCGGTCGGTGGCGATGTTGGGGATGCTCGGGTGGGGGGCGTTCACCGCCGCCCTGCTGCCGGTGATGCTCGTAGGTCTGGGCTGGCGCGGCGCCACCCGGGCCGCGGCGGTGGCCGCGATGGCGGGCGGCTCCGCCGTCCAGCTCGGGCTCGAGGCGACCCGGTCCACGGGGCTCGCCATCGGCGTCTGGGAGCCCGGCCTGTCCGGCGCCGCCCTCGGCACGATCCTCCTGGTCGTCCTGTCCCTGCGCCGACCGACGGTGGAGGGGCAATGAGCGAAGCCGGCATCCGCGAGATCGAGCGCCGGCTCGAGGCCTTCCGGGCCACCTGCCGCCCCACCACCCTGGCCGAGGTCGAGCACTCCAGCAGGGACCCGTGGGCGCTGCTGGTGTCCTGCGTCATCTCGCTGCGCACCAAGGACGCGGTCACCGAGGTGGCGAGCCGCCGGCTGCTGTCCGCCGCCCCGACGCCGGTCGAGCTGGCCGCCATGCCGGAGGAGGAGATCGCCGCCGCCATCTACCCGGCGGGTTTCTACCGCACCAAGGCCCGGCAGCTCAGGGCCATCGCCTCGATCCTGTTGGACCGCCACGGCGGGCGGGTGCCGCCGGAGGAGGAGGCGCTCCTCGCGCTGCCCGGGGTCGGGCGCAAGACCGCCAACCTGGTGCTCGGCCTTGGCTTCGGGGTGCCCGCGATCTGCGTCGACACCCACGTCCACCGCATCTCCAACCGGCTCGGGCTGGTCCGGACCGCCACCGCGGCCGCCACCGAGATCGCGCTTCGCGCGGTCCTCCCGCAGGACCTCTGGGTTGGGATCAACGACCTCCTGGTCACCTTCGGCCAGAACCGCTGCCACCCCATCTCACCGCGCTGCACCGCCTGCCCCCTCGAGGACCTCTGCCCGCGGGTCGGGGTCACGCGCCACCGGTAGCTGTAGGCCTTCCCACGCCCAGAACGCAGCGACATGGGCTCTCCTCAGGGCCCGAGGCCAGAGGAACGCGGGGGAAGGGACCTGAGTCGGCGAAGGCGCTGCCTGCGCTGGGGCAGATCCCTCCGCTCGCTGCGCTCGCGTTCGGGATGACAGGGTGGAGTGAGCGCTCGCGTTCGGGATGACAGGGTGGAGTGAGCGCTCGTGTTCGGGATGGCAGGGTGGAGTGAGCGCTCGCGTTTGGGATGACAGAGTGGGGTGGGTGCTCGCGCTCGGGGTGGCGGCGTGGGGAAAGAGCTCAGTTCGCCTGGCGCTGGCCGGCCAGGAGGCTCATCCGCTCGCCGACGTCACGGTAGCGCGGGTCGGCGGCGGCCACCGACTCGAACAGGGCGTAGGCCTCCCCGAGGTCCCCGGCCATCTCCAGCGCCGAGGCGAGGTCGTACCGCAGCGCGAGCAGTGCATCGTGGCTCAGGTCGGGGGCATCCATGGCCTTGCGGTACCACTCCGCCGCCTGCTCGGCCATGCCCTGCTCGACGTAGCACACCCCGATCATCGAGCAGGACTCGATGTAATACCCCGGGTCCCTCGAGGAGATCTGGAACTCGCGGATCGCCTCGGGCAGGAGCCCCATCTCTTTGTACGCGATACCCAGATTGAAGTGGGTGTCGGAGTCCTCCTCGGACAGCTGCTCCGCGACCCCCTTCTGGAACTCCCTGAAGACCTCTTCCAGCAATGCCTCGTCCTTGCCCCGGCCGGTCGCCTCCTCGACCATCGCCTCCTCGCGCGCCAGCTCCTCCTCGAGCTCCTTGGCGAGGTCGAAGTAGTCCTCCTCGTCGGCGAACAGCTCCTCCGCCCCCTCCGCCGCCATGCCCCCCTCGTCGACCAGCAGACCCTTCGCTTTGAGCGCGGCCCGTCGCTCGGCGACCTCGGGGTCGTCAGGGAACTCCCGCTGCAGGCCGTCGAGCATCCGGATCGCGTCGTCGAAGAGCTCCTGCTCGATGAAGAAGTCGATCTGCTGGAGGTCCGAGACCGCCGGGCCGCCGAGGCTCTCCGTGATCTCCACCAGCTCCTCGCCGAGCACCTCGACCTCACCGCTCGCCTCCACCTGCGCTGGTACAAGCGGCGCTTCGACCGCTTCCGGAGCTGCGAGCGCCTCCTCGGGGGCGGCGGGCGCGGCCTCGGCTGGTGGCGCCTCCGGCTCGGTCGCGGCGGCAGGGACCGGTGCCGCCGGTCGCGGCGCCGCCAGTCGTGCAGGCAGATCGCGCAGCAGCGAGTCGACCAGGTCCGCGGCCGCCGGGCCCGCAGGCCGCGTGGCCGGGCGCGGGGCAGGCCCCTCCCCGCGCCCGCCGAGCAACGACCGCTCGAGGTCGGCGAGGGCAGAGACGGCGTGGGACGACGTCGGGCGCGGCGCGGGGCGCGCCTCGGCCGGGGACGGGGCGGGGGCCTGCGCGGGAGCGGGTTCGACCGGCGCGGCCACGATCGCCTCCTCCCCCGCCGGCTCGACGCCGGGGTCGAAGGCGGCCGCCGGCTCCACCCCGACGCCTGAGACGTCGTCGGGCTCCGGCGCCACCTCGTCGACGGCCGCCGGCTCCAGTTCGAAGGTCAGGTCCGGAGCCTCGCCCTCGGGCGGAAAGAGGTCTTCGCCGGACCCCAGCGGCAGCTCGATCACCTCGATGTCGAGCTCGTCTTCAGGCGCGGTCCCCCGGTCCGGAGGTTCTCCGAAGGGAGCCTCGGACACCGGCAGCTCGTCGACCTCGAAGCGGACCTCCTCGACGGCAATGACCTCCGGGCCCTGCCCCTCCACGGCGAGATCCACCACCTCGTCGTCCTCGAGCTCGATCAGCAGGATCGGTTCCTCGTCGCGAGGCGCCTCCAGGTCGCCGACCTCGGCGGGCAGCAGGGCCCGCAACCTCTCGAGGGCGTCCAGGTCCCCGGCCGCCTCGTAGTGCCCGAGGAGCGGGCCCCCGACCTCGCGGGCGAGTGTCGTCTGCCCCCCCTCGAGGTACAGGTCCACCAGCTTGGCCCGCACCACGACGTGGTCGGGGCAGTAGCGCAGGATGTCCTCGAGCTGGTGGATCGCCTTGTCGACCAGCCCGTACTTGGCGAAGACGTTGGCCTCGGCGAGGCGCTCCTGCGGGTCGAAGGGCGCATCCGCCGCCACCGTCTCTGTCGGCCCCACCTCCAGCGCTCCGTAGGTCGTCTCCTCGACCGACTCGAGCCCCACCTCGTCTGGGAGCTCGAGCTCGATGACCTCCTCCTCGTCCCCTTGCGGCGGGAACGCGGCAACGGCGGGTGCGCTGCCGCTGAGCCCCTCCGACGGCGCCACCCCCTCCAGCTGGGCAAGGCGCTGGCGGAACAGGGCGTTGTCGGGCTCGTCCGACACCAGCTCCATGTACAGACGCCGGGCGCCCTCGGCCTGGCCGCTCTTGAAGAGGCTGTCCGCCAGGGCGGCCCGCAGCGTGAACAGCATCTCCCGCTCGCCGCTCGGCTCGAAGGCCTTGAGGGCCACTTGCAGGACCTGCCGGTCCTGGGGCATCGCCTTGAGCAACCCCTGCAGGGTCTGCTGAGCTCCCCGGAAGTCACCGCGGTGCAACGCCGTCTCGGCCACTGGCAGCAGCAGGTCCCGCGCTTCGGCCGCTTCTCCGGAGTCGAGGAGCACCCGCCCGACGAGTGATCGCAGCTCGGTGTTGTCCGGGTCGGCGGCGAAAAGCCGCCGCGCGACGTCGAGGGCCTTGCGCGCCTGCCCCTGCTGCAGCATCGACCGGACCTCGAGCATCCGCAGCTCGGTGCTTTCGGGGGACCGTTCGACGGCCGCCGCGAGAAGCTCCGCCGCGACCGCCTCGCGGCCGGCGTCGAGCAGCGCCTCGAGGAGCGGAGCCAGGAACTCTCCCGTTGGCGGGTTCTGGTCGAGGGCATGCCGGTACAGACGCTCGGCCTCGTCCAGCCTGCCCCGCTGCAGGAGCATCCGCCCCAGGCGACCGTAAGCCTGGAGGGCGTCGTCGGCCTGCCCGACCTGCAGCAGCAGGTCGGCGAGGCGGAGGTTGGCCATGTGGTTGGTGGGGTCGAGCTGAACCAGCTTCCGGTGGGCCTCGATTGCCTGTTTGAGGTCCCCGCCGCGCACGAACCAGTCGGCCAGCATCTGGTACTGGTTCTTGGCCTCCACCAGAAGTCCCTGCTGGACGTAGAGCTCGGCGAGACGACCGAAAATGTCCAGCCGCTGGGGAGCGAGACGGTTGATTTTCTTGAGGATGGCGATGGCCTTGGTGGTGAACCCGTCCTTCGTGAAGTAGTCGGCGATCCGCTCGTAAAGCTCGATCGCCCGGTCCACCTGCCCGATTCGCCCGTAGAGGTCACCCACGCGGTTGATCGTGTTGGCGTCGTTGGGGTTGGCTTCGAGGAGCTTCTCATACTCCTTGATAGCCTGGTCGATCCTGCCCCGCTGAACCAGCTTCTCGGCCTCGCGCAGGATCTTGTCCCGGTTTATCGCCATCAACAGGTGTCCTCAGGGCCCATTGCCAGCCTCATGGTAGCACAGGCCCGGGGCCCTAAAAGGCCGCTGCCAGGGGACCCTCGGGGCACCCGCTGGGACCCGCTGGGACACACCGGAAGCTCCTCCGGTGGAGAAAGGTGACCCCGTGCTCCGACACCGCGCGCCGGTGTTCGGAGGTCGGGTAGCCGACGTTGCGCTCCCACCCCCACCGCGGGTAGCGTCCGGCCAGCTCGGCCATGAGCCGATCCCGATGGACCTTGGCCAGGATCGACGCGGCCGCGACCGAGAAGAAGCGGGCGTCCGCTCGCGGTAGGGACAGGACCCGCGGCCGTTCGAGCCCCAGGTCCACGCCGTCCACCACCACCACCGAGTCGTCCGTCGCCAGCGTCCTCGCCACCGTCCGCATCGCCGCACGGGTGGCCTCCAATATGTTGAGCCGGTCGACGAGGTCCACCCACACCTCGACCACGGCCCACTGGTTGCCGTGCGATCGGGCCCACTGCTCGCACCACTCCCGTCGGGACCGACTCACGGTTTTCGAGTCCTGGACCTCAGGTCGACGGGGCACCCGCTCGCAGGCGAAACCGCCCACCACCACCGGGCCGGCCAGGCAACCCCGGCCGACTTCGTCAATGCCGACGACGCGGGATGCGGTGCGGAGGAGCTGGCGATCGCGCCACCCGAGGGCGACCATGTCAGCGGCTGCCCCGGCACGACCCGTCGGTCATCGGGCCGTTCGTCGGACGACGCTCACCGGGTGCGACCGCGCTCCTTGATCCGGGCTGCCTTGCCGCGCAGCTCGCGCAGGTAGTACAGCTTGGCCCGGCGGACCCGGCCACGCCGCTGCAGCTCGATCTTGGCGATCGTCGGGGCGTGGAGGGGGAAGATGCGCTCGACACCGACCCCGGAGGAGATCTTGCGCACGGTGAAGGTCTCGGAAATGCCGCCGTGGTCGCGGGCGATCACCACACCCTCGAAGACCTGGATGCGCTCCTTCTCCCCCTCGCGGAGGCGAACATGGACCCGCACCGTGTCGCCCGGGCGGAACTCGGGGATGTCGCTTCTGAGGTACTCCTGCGTCACTTCACGAATCAGGTCCATGGTTCGTCTCTCCAGACAGAGGTGGAACGGGCCGCGCTCGGGTCGCCCGGCGGGTGCGGAGTATACACACCTGTCTGCCCCTCGGCAAGCCGGCTGCCCTCGACCCGTTCCCGGGTTTACCCCTCGGGGCTCGCGTCCTCACCTTCGGCGTCGGTCGGGGCCCAGTCGTTCGACGGCGCCGGGATACCGTACAGCCGCACCACGTCGCCGAACGGAACGACCACCACCCGCCCATGGGCGTCAAGGTCCGCGTCGGTCGGCCATAGCTCGCCGCTGTCGGCACGGTAGGACCGGAAACCGAACGGCACCTCGGCGCCCTCTGGCGCCATCCACTCCGGGATCACCAGGTCCCACTTCTCGTCGTCCTCGGGAACCGACCTGGCGGCCACCTGGCCGGACGGCAGCTCGCCGATCTCGGTCCGCTGCTCGACGAGCCGCTCGGCCTCTTCGATGAGCTCCTCCAGGACCTTTTCGGCGAGCTCCTGGAGCATGGCGTGGTCCTCAGGGCCGTCGACCTCCGCGTCGATGAGCAGCCGAAACACCTCACCCCCGAGCTCCTCGAAGGCCTGGAAGTCCACGGCCACCTGCTCCTCACCCTCCTCCAGCTCCACGTCGTAGGAGCTGCCGTGGAGCAGATCCCTGACCACCAACGCAACCAGAAGGTCCTCGGCCGACTCGGCCGGCAGCTCGAACTCCCACGACGCTTCCCAGGTCGCCATCTCCACCTCCTACCCGGTTCTCACCGCCTGTCGCCGGCCGCACCCCCTCGCACCCGGGGCCCGGACCTGGA
>Ga0068714_10001840_pt1 | contig 29046 bp, 28 predicted proteins | sample MTBNYHSulfiMetaG_FD_62988 | JGI IMG/M metagenome (GOLD analysis project Ga0068714, IMG submission 62988) | Enrichment culture microbial communities from rom New York Harbor, USA that are MTBE-degrading - MTBE-NYH (New York Harbor Sulfidogenic)... | ecosystem: Environmental > Aquatic > Marine >...
CCAGGATCCCAATCAGGCGGATTTCGATATGGATCGTTTGTCCTTTCCACTCGTCCTTAGATCTTTCAGACCAGGGGACAGGTTCCTTCCACTTGGAATGGAGGGAAGCAAAAAGGTCAAAGACTTTTTTATCGACATCAAGCTCCCATCGACGGAGCGCACCACCACCCCGATACTCACCTCCGGGGGTCGTATCATCTGGCTTTGCGGGCTCCGGGCCGACGAAAGATTCAAACTGACTGAAAATACAAAACGGAGGCTGCGGATTTCGATAGAGCGGCTGCAAGGATGAAAGGAGCAAGCTTACGTGAACAGTATCGCACTGGGAATAATGGTTTTTTTAGCCGCCTGGTTTTTTGTAAAACGGTTCAAAAAGAAGTCATCGGATGCAGCCCGGCCGCCTTTGGACACGAATCGGGCCCAGCCCCGAAGCATGCCTCGAATCGGGACTCCCGGGACGGTCAGGAAGGATCAAAGAGAGCGCCTTAAGGCCGAGGGTTTTGAACCTTCGACACACTGGAGCGTGGAAGAAGCCGACCTGGTGCTGGATACCGTCGTTTATCTCCGCGGGGTATGGAACAAAGCGGTTTCCAGACAATCCGCCCCCATGGAAATCCAAAATCATCTCCTCGCCTACATCCTGACCGATCCGGAAATGCGCGAATACATCCGGCGTTGGGGCGTCGAACAAAGAGAAAAAGACGAAAACGCCAAACCCACCTTTCCCCGGACGAAAATCTTCGAACGCGTGGCCACTGAAGCGGCACGTATAAAAAAGAACGTCGACTCTTGACTGTCCGATCACCTGAGAAGCAGCCTTGGAAGAAAAACTGAAATTTCCGGAATATACGTGATCGCAAGCAGGCAACAGAAGAACAGGATGATGAAAGGCAGAATGGCCTTGCTCACGTCCACCAGGGACCTCTTCGCTATCGCCATCGACACAAACAGGTTCAAACCGAACGGAGGGGTCATAAAACCGGCTTCAATATTGACGATCATAATGATGCCGTAGTGAATAAAGTCGATTTCATAGCGATTGAGCGTTTCTATCAGGATCGGTGAAATCACGATGATGGCGGTCACGATATCCATCAGGGCGCCTATTAGAAACAGGGCGCCGTTGATTGCGAGAAGAAACACCCACTTGCTGTCTATCGTCGAAATGATCAGGTCCGCAAGTTGAACCGGAATCTGCTCCAGAGTCAGAATCCAGATAAAGGTCATCGCGCACGACAGGATGAACAGGAGGCAGCCTGAAAGAACGGCGGCGTCCCTGCAAACCTTGTAAAGTCTGCGAACGGTCAATTCGCGGTAAACGAAAAGTTCAACCGCAAGGGCGTAAACGACCGAAACCGCAGCAGCCTCGGTGGGCGTGAAGACACCTCCGTAAATCCCGCCCAACACCAAGAACGGGAGAAAAAGGCTCCAGAGACCCTCCCGGATAATCCTTGCCGCATCCTTCAGGCTGTAACGCTCTTTCGACCGCCATCCGTATTTTCTCCCCATCAAAAAAGCGTACATCATCAGGCAGGTCCCGATAAAAACCCCCGGCATGAACCCGGCCAGAAACATTTCCGCCACCGATACGTTCATCATCAAGGCATAGAGGATCATCGGGATGCTCGGGGGGATCAGGATGCCGAGAGAACCCGAAGATGTGATAAGCCCGATGGAAAAACGCTCCCCGTATCCCTCCCTGATCAATGCAGGCATCATGATACTGCCTATGGCCACGACCGTAGCCGGGGAGGACCCGGAGATCGCACCGAAAAACAGGCAGGCCAACACCGAGGTCATGGCCAGCCCACCGCTGAACCTGCCCACCAGGAGCTTCATGACATTCACAAGCCTCGAGGATATGACCCCTTCCGCCATGATGTTGCCGGCAAGAATAAAAAACGGGACACCCAGAAGCACAAAATTGTCAAGGCCGTTGAAAAGTTGCTGAATCAGTGATGTCAGCGGGATCCCGGCGACGAAAAGCAGGTATATTGCACTGGTGATCACGAAAGCCATTGCAATGGGCATGCTCAAAATCAGTAAGGCGAAAAAGCACCCAATGAGTATTGAAAAACTCATCGGTCTTGCTTCCTCACTCTCAGAAAAGGTTCCCCCTTCAGGAGGGAACGCAGATGTTTGACGGACAGAAGAAAAAAGCGAGCCCCCATGGGGACGGCAAGCAGAGGAATCGGGAGATATGGAAGGAACATGGGCATTTGTAAAGCAGGCGTTTTAACGCCGAAGGCCCTGATCTGGGAGATGTGTTGAAAACCATAAATCACGATCAGAACAGCCGCAAAGCCTGAAACGAAAAATGCGACAGACTTCAAAAGATGCGCTGCCTTATCGGGAGCATACTCGGTCAGAGCTTCCATTGAGAAGTGGCTTCCGTATTTGACACCGATTGCGGCTCCGAGATAGGTCACCAGGACCAGCGTATAATTGGCGGACTCCTGAAACCAGGGGAAACTGTAGGAGACGGTGTAGCGAAGAAACGTCTGGATAAAGGTCACGAGGCAGATGGCGAGCAAAATCAAACCCGCCATCCCCTCTTCGACCTTGTTGAGCTTTTTGATGAAGGCATCCATTTGTATCCAGCCGCGGGGGCTCTGTCAGGATAGTCGCGGGAAAATCTATTTGCCCGCCGAATAATCACGAATCTTCCGTACAAAAAAATCGTACCATTCGGCTCCGTATATCTCCCGGTACTTGTCATGAACAGGTTGGACCGCGCACTTGAACGCTTCCTTCTCTTCGTCGGTAAGAATAACCACCTCCACGCCCTCGGCCTTCACCTTCTCAAGGGCCTGAACTCTGTTCTCCGCATTTTTTTCTCGGTTCACGGCAACCTGGATGTCGGCAGCCTCCTTGAAAAGTTTTTGATGCCCGGGTTTCAGGGAATCCCAGAACCTTTTGTTCACCACCACCGGGCATTCCGTCAAAATATGGCTGGTAAGCGTCGCATACTTGTTTACTTCGATGAATTTCATCATCAGCGAGGTGAAAATCGGGTTGTCCTGCCCATCGATGACTTTCTGCTGAAGGGCATTGTAAATCTCCGGGAAAGGCAGAGGCGTGGGATTCGCTCCGAGAGCCTTGAAGGTATCGATAAACACCGGACTTTCAATGACCCTGATTTTAAGCCCGCTCAAATCTTCCGGTTTTCTGACCGGTCTCTTGGAATTGGTGAGATCCCGGAATTCATTTTCGGTATAACCGATGAACACGAACCCTTTCTGTTCGCAGTAGGATGCAAACCTTTCCTTCACCTCCTCGTCGTCGAGGACGCTGTAGGCGACGTTGCGGTTCGGATAAATAAACGGCAGCTCGATGATCCCCATTTCAGCGACGAAATTGCTGAGAACTCCGGCCGTAACTGCAGTCATGTGCAGGGTTCCGCCCTGGACCTGCTCGGTCATCGAGCGCTCTCCGCCCAGCTGGCCCATTGGAAAAACCTGCACTTCCATGTCCCCTCCGCTGTTTTCATTGACATGCTTCGCGAACGCCAGCGCGCCGAGATGTTGTGGGTGCACCGGAGGCCCCACATGGCCATATTTTACAGTAATTTTTGCATTTGCATTTGACAAAACAAACAAACAAATAAATACAGCCAAGCAAGAAAACAAGGACAATTTTTTCATGACATTTTGCCTCCGAATAAATATTTTTTGTCCACGGAAAGTTGAATCATTTAGATAAATAATAAATCTAGAATTAAAAAAGAATTTATATATGACAAAATACCTGGTTTTTATTGGTTAAAACTCGAAACATTTCCTTTCCAAATAAAAAGGATAGAAAGCCATTCTTTTTATGTCAAGAGAAAACCCTCCCACCGCGAACTGGCAGATTCTAAAAGACCTTCCCCAGGTTTTTGGAAATCACATATTTGACATCAGGGCGAATAAATAACAAGGAATACGAAATAATTATAAGTGAAAATCGAAACATGATAAATCCTGGAATAAATATTCGGGACGTGGTATTTTTTTTAATATTGCAGTTTCAGGGTCGGCGGCATTTTGATGAGTCTTGTATTCAACCGGATGCCCACGTGCCGTCGGTGTGAAATGGATACACCTTCAATACGAAAGGTGAAGATTATGGAACGCTCCCGGATCATAAGCGTCTTAAAAACCTGCGACCTCTTCGGCTCTCTGGAAAGAGAAGAGCTGGAGCGGATTTCCGAGATCTGCGGCCTGACAAAATTCGAGCCCGGCGAATCTATATTTTCGCAGGGAGATACCTCGGGCTGTCTCTATGTCATCGCCGAAGGCTCGGTGCGGCTGGAACGCCACGTGGATCTCGGCCAGAGAAAGGGATCGGTAACCATCGACCGCCTCGGCCCCGGCCGCGCGTTCGGATGCTGGCCGGTGCTGCTCGGGGAGGACCATTCGCTGCTGTGTTCCGCTGTCTGCCTTAAGACCGTGACCTTGATCTCAATAGAAGGTGGGCCGCTTCGGGCAATGATGGCAGCCGACAAAGGGCTGGGATTCCGGGTCCTGGAACGTCTCTGCAGGATATTGAGATCCCGGATGTCCGGCGTCTACGGGGCATTGGAAAAATTGTGAAAGGTATTGCCGATGGCTCAAGCTGAAAATAACGCGTTTGATGAGGAAGAGGAATCGCTCGCGCGCGTTGAAGATGCTCTTCAAAACGAAACAAAAGACAGGGCCAACCTGATCCCGATGCTTCAGGCGGTCCAGCGTCTATGCTCCTACATCCCCGAACCCGCCGTGAGACTTTTGTCCAGGCACTTCGGCATCAGCCCGTGCGAGGTTTACGGGGTTGCAACGTTTTACAATCAATTCCGCTTCAACCCCCCGGGCCGACACCAGATCAAAGTCTGCATGGGAACAGCATGTCACGTCCGTGGTGGGGATATCATCCTTGAAAATTTTTCAAGAAAACTCGGCATAGCCGAAGGAGAAACAACGGAAGACCGGGAATTCAGTCTGGAGCGGGTCGCCTGCGTCGGTTGCTGTGCCCTTGCACCTGTAGCCGTCATTGGAGATACGGTGCAAGGCAAAATGGCACCCAGCAAAGTTGAAGGCCTCATCCTGGGTTTTCAATTGGAAAAGGACCGGGCGGAGAGGGAGAAAAGAGAAGATGACCGAAGAGAATGAGGCTTTTCGCATCCGGGAGAATTACCAGCGGTTGCAGCGAAAAGCCGAAGAGAAGGCTGCGGCCGCGACAGGGTCGGGCGAACCTGTGATCACCGTCGCCATGGCTACTTGCGGGATAGCCTCCGGGGCGATCGACACCTACAATACAATCAAAGAGACCCTCCAGGAACTCGACTTGCAAGTCAGGCTGCGCACGGTGGGCTGCACCGGTCATTGCTACGCAGAGCCCGTCGTCGTCATCGACCATCCCGCCTCCGGCTTTCCACCGCTCATGTACCACGGAGTAAGCTCCGGAAAGGGGAGGATGATCGTCAAGTCCTTTCTCCGGGACGCAGACCCCCTCTTTGAACATGTGCTTGGCGCCACCACGGAATCCGAGGATTTTCCCGGGGTGATGGATTTTCCGCGGTTCAACCATGAAAAACGCGTTATCATGGAAACCTGCGGCGTCGTGGATCCCGATGACATTTTCGAATACATTGAGCATGGAGGCTATTCGGCCCTCGCGCAAACCCTTGAAACGCCCCCGGCCCAAGTTATAGAAACGATTCGATCTTCCGGATTGAGGGGTAGAGGCGGTGCGGGTTTCGAAACCGGCCGCAAATGGGACCTGGCCTCAAAAGCACCCGGTGATCGAAAGTATGTCATTTGCAATGCAGACGAGGGAGACCCCGGGGCGTATATGGATCGAACCGTGCTCGAAAGCTCTCCGCACCAGGTGATCGAGGGAATAGCGATCTGCGCATATGCCGTGGGTGCCGCCGAGGCAATCATGTATATAAGGGCTGAGTATCCACTCGCGGTTTCTACAGTCGAACGAGCGCTCAAACAAGCTGAAGAAAACAACCTGATCGGGGCGAATATACTCGGCTCCGATTTTTCGCTTCCTGTCCGCATCTTTAAAGGTTCCGGGGCTTTCGTATGCGGAGAAGAGACGGCCCTGATCGCCTCAATCCAGGGTCAGCGTGGAACGCCTCGTTACAGGCCTCCCTACCCGGCTTCCCATGGGCTCAACGGTGCCCCGACGGTTATAAACAACGTGAAGACCCTTGCCTCGGTGCCTCCCATAATATCCAGGGGTGCCGAATGGTACCGCGGTATAGGATCCGCAGGCAGCCCGGGTACCGCTGTTTTTTCGGTGGTCGGAGACGTGGTTCATCCCGGCCTTGTCGAGATTCCCACAGGGATAAGTCTGCGTTCACTGATATTCGAAGTGTGCGGTGGAATACCACACAAGAAAAAATTCAAAGCCGTGCAAATCGGTGGGCCCTCGGGAGGATGCCTTTCCGAAACGTTCCTGGATGTTCCGGTCGATTTCGACTCGCTGAAAAAGGCCGGTGCGATGATGGGCTCCGGCGGAATCGTCGTCATGGACGAAGATTCGTGTATGGTCGATGTGGCACGTTATTTTCTTGAATTTACCCGCAATGAATCCTGCGGAAAATGCACGTTCTGCCGCCTCGGCACCGCGCAACTTCTGGAGATCCTGAACCGGATCACCATTGGAGAAGGAAAAGAGGAGGATCTCGAAACCCTTGAGGAACTCTGCGAGGACATAGCCGAGGGATCCCTGTGCGCGCTTGGAAGGACAGCGCCTAACCCCGTGTTGACATCTCTACGCTATTTCAGGGAGGAATACGAGGCTCACGTATTCGAGGGCCGCTGCCCGGCCTGCGTATGCCGGGCGTTGACGGCCTACTACATAGATCTTGACCGATGCGCGAGAGGTTGCGACGCATGTGTCGGGTGCTGCCCGGTTGAGGCGATTTTTACGACAGCAAACCGTAAAAAGGGTGTGGACCAGACGTTGTGTGTCAAATGCGGTGAATGCGCTGTGGCCTGTCCCCCTGAATACGACGCGGTCAGGAAGGTTTCTCCGGCCGGTCTGGTGCCCATCATACCAAAACCTGTCACAGAATAAACTTGAAAGGCCTCTGACTATGGTCACGTTTCATGTCGACGATCAAAATCTCTCAGCCCCCGAAGGAACGCCGCTCCTTCAAGCATGCCTGGACCATGGCATTTACATTCCCAATTTGTGTTTTCTTTCAGGTGATGAGCAGCCCCCGGCATCCTGCCGCCTTTGCATGGTGGAAATTTCCGGTGCTGCAGCACCGGTGCCCGCGTGCACGGTACCGGTCGCCGAAGGGCTTATCGCATATACCCGGACGGATCAAGTCCGCCGTCTTCAACGATCTGCGCTCAAGCTGCTTTTATCAAACCACCGGGTCGAATGCGCCCGCTGCAGTGCAAATAAACGGTGCGCGCTTCAAAAAATGGCGAAATTTTTAAAGGTCGGGCTCAACCGCGGCAAACTTGCAGATCTTGTCGAGGAGCCCCGGAAAGAGGAAGAACATCCCTGTCTCAAATATCATCCCGCCCGGTGCGTTTTATGCGGAAGGTGCGTACGGATATGCAGCCGTCTTCATCCTCGCCCTCTTTTATTTTTCGCGGGGCGGGGCTTGTGCACCCGCATCAGTTTCTTTGGAGCCGATGAAGATTCCGCAGCCATTTGTACCGGCTGCTTCGCCTGTGTGGAAATATGCCCTGTGGGTGCGCTCGAAAAGAAACAGAACAACGTTCAAAACAGCGGGGATGAAAAGACGTGATCATGCCCGACGCTTCGCCGTATATCAAAATCGAAACCCCTGTTCACAGCCAGGCCATACGACCGGAAAACCGCTTTCAGAATCTCGTCATCGGAGGGCTCAAACTCGATAACTGGGCCGTGATGGCACCTATGGCCGGGATCACGAATCTTCCTTTCCGTTTTGTGGCAAAGAAAATGACGGCCGGCCTTGTAACAACAGAGATGGTCAGCGCCGCCGGGCTTGTACGAGCCCAAAAAGCCACCTTGTCTTATCTTGAAACAAATCCGGCGGAACAGCCCCTCGCCGTTCAGATTTTTGGCTCCAACCCCGATGAAATGGCAGCCGCGGCTTCCATTGCCGCCGAACGTGGAGCTGCTCTGATAGACATAAACATGGGCTGTCCTGCCAGAAAAGTCGTGAAAACCGGGGCGGGCAGTGCGCTTCTCAAGGATCGTCACCGCGCCGAATGCATCGTTTCGGCCGTTCGGAAGGCTGTCGACATACCGCTCACGGTTAAAATGCGCTCCGGCTGGGCTCTCGGAGAAACGGTCGTCCACGAATTTGCTCAAATATTTGAAGATAGCGGCGTGGATGCCATCATCCTCCATCCCCGGTTTGCCACCCAGGGATTCTCCGGCACCGCCGACTGGGCCTTGATTCGTTCGGTGGCTTCAGCCATACACATCCCGTTGATTGGCAACGGTGATGTCGTCCGTCCCCGTTCCGCTTTGGATATGATGGAGACGACAGGGTGCAGAGGCGTCATGATCGGCCGGGGCGCTGTAGGTAACCCATGGATTTTTCAGCAAATTTTAGCTATATGTCACTCCGGATGCTATGAAGAACCCTCGTTGGCCGAGAGAAAACGTGTGATCCTCGAACATCACCGGCTTCTTGAAAATCATTATGGCCCGAAAGCCACATCCCGATTGATGCGAGGGCTTATGTTATGGTATACAAAAAGGTTGCCGCATAGTAGCCGATTCCGTGGTGCGTTCACCGGCATTCAAGACCTCCCCGACCTTGTCAGGGGGCTCGATGCCTATTTCAAATTCCTCCAGGAGAAAAAGATTTGAGAGTTCGGCTCGCAAAAACCGCCGGGTTCTGCATGGGCGTGCGCCGTGCGATGGAAATCGTTCTTGCCCATGCCAATAAAACGAAGGAACCCATATACACTTATGGCCCGCTGATCCACAACCGTCAGGTGCTTGATATGCTTCAGTCTAAAGGCATTTACAGCGTGGACAGTTTAGACTCTCTTGAATCCGGAACCATCGTGGTACGAGCCCACGGAATCCCCCCTGGAACGCGCCGCCTGATCAAAAACAGCGGTTTGAACCTCGTCGACGCCACCTGTCCAAGAGTCGCCAAGGTCCAGAGCATCATACGATCCCAAAGCAGAAACGGTCGACCAACCATTATCGCGGGGGATCGTAACCATGCAGAAGTTGTCGGACTCCTTGGTTACAGTTGCACGCCGGCCTATGTTGTCAGCGACATCAAGGAAATTTCCTCTCTGCCCCAACTTGAGCAGCCGTTTCTTGTAGCCCAGACCACCCATAACGCTGTTGCTTTCCGGGAAATGGTTTCGCTCCTGGAACAACGCTATCCGGACATTACCGTTTTCGACACAATCTGTGAGGCCACCTCGGAGAGGCAGGAGGAAGTCCGCCTGCTTGCCGGCAGTGTTGATGGGATGGTGGTCGTAGGCGGTTTTCACAGCGCGAATACAAACCGGCTTGCCCAAATATCCAGAGGATGCGGCATTCCGACGTTTCACGTGGAAACCGATGCAGACCTGGACAAGGAGGCACTCTCCAGAATGGGCGTGATCGGCGTTACGGCCGGCGCTTCTACACCGAGCTGGATGATTCGCAACGTCGTTCAAGAAGTGGAGGCTGTCAGAAGCGCTGGTGAGAACCGCTTTACAAAGATACTTAAAAAAGGTGCCGCGACAGCCGTCCAGAGCAACATCCTTTGCGCCTTCAGCGCCCTTGGACTCGCTCATGCCGCCTCTATGCTCTCAGCGCGCCCCTCAACCTTCGTTTTCCCTGTTCTCGCTTCTCTCTATGTCTTCGCCGTTCACATAAGCAACCGTTTTCTGGACCGCGGCGCCAGTGCCTACAACGATCCGGGAAGAGCCGCATTCCTTTCGGCCCATAAAAGGCAGCTGTTGGCTGCCGGAATCACCGCCGCCATTGCAGGCATGATGATCTCCGCTTTTGTCGGGGTTTTCGCCTTTATCGCCTTTTTCGTTTTGATTTTCGCTGGTGTCGCGTACAGTTTTCCGATCCTTCCGTCCGGGATTACAAAGGGATTAACCTTCAGTAAAATCAAGGACATCCCAGGCTCCAGAAGCCTGTCCGAAGCCGTTGGCTGGACCGCCGTCATAGGGGTGCTGCCGCTGCTCGATCGGTTGTCCACCCTTTCTTCCCCGGATTTTTTTGCCATTTTGAGCGTTCTGGTTTTAAGCTATATCCGCGCCCTTTTTTTTGATGTTTTCCAGACACAGGGGGATCTTATCGTCGGAACCGAAACCCTTCCGGTAATTCTCGGAGAGGCCCGCACGGTTAAAATCATTAAAGGGTTGATCGTTTTCGCCGCCTGCCTTTTTGTAGCCGGTCCGGTTATCGGCCTGACAGGGACTTTCAGCTTCATCCTGCTGCTTCCCGTCGTTGCGCTATCTTTATGCGTTTCCGCTTACCAGGAAAGACGCATTCATCCCGGCCCCAACCTTGAAGCCCTGGTCGAAGGCTGCTTTATCCTTGCAGGCCTGCTCGGCCTGATAGGCCAGATACCACAATGCCTGAGGTAAGCGTCATTATTCCCACGTTCAACCGCTCTAAAATGGTGGAGCGAGCCCTGCAATCGGTTCTGGACCAGGATTACCCAAATTTTGAAGTCCTTGTGGTCGATGACGGATCCGGGGATGACACGATCACCCGAATTCCGACAGGAGGCAGGGTAAAACTCCTTGTTCATGCCTCAAACCGTGGCGTATCGGCTGCGAGGAACACCGGCATCCGGTATTGTTCCGGCCGCTACGTAGCCTTTCTCGACTCTGATGACTACTGGCTTCCGGGCAAACTTGAGCGCCAGGCCTCCTTTTTTGTTTCCCACCCCGACGCCGTCGCCTGCCAGACCGAAGAAACATGGATCCGCCGCGGCAAAAGGGTCAATCCACGGAAACGTCACCGGAAACCTTCGGGTGATATTTTTGAAAAAAGCCTGGACTTATGCCTGGTAAGCCCTTCATCGGTCATGTTGAAAAAAGCTCTGTTCGATGAAGTCGGTCTATTCGATGAAATGCTTCCCGCGTGTGAAGATTATGATCTGTGGCTGAGAATCGCGTGTCGGCACCCCGTTCATCTGATCCCCGAAGAACTTTCGGTCAGGGAAGGCGGTAGAAAGGACCAGCTTTCTGCGGCTTTCGCAGGAATGGATCATTTCCGCATTCGATCGCTGGTAAGGCTTCTGCAGTACGCTCCTTTGACTGCCCGGCAACGTAAGGCTGTGGTCGAAACACTGGCAAGAAAAAGCAAAATTTATGCAGCTGGGTGCATGAAACGAGGAAAGATCGAGGAAGCGGAATTTTTCCATTCGCTGGCCCGCCGGGTTCTCATGACCGATGGCACGTCCTGTAAGCCCCCGGTAGTTCAGGAAATGCCGGTTAGATTTCTGATAAAGTGACAGCGGACCGATAAGGATTATTCCTGATCGTCCGGACGTTCCGTACTTTCCACAATAACCTTGTGATCGAGGAGGGAAAACCTCTTCACCTTACCGTGCAGCGTTTCCCTTTCACCAAAAAGATTGATAACCCTTACGATGTCGCCTTCGACGACCAATTGGTCAAGGTGCTCGAAACACGGCGTCGAACCCTTTCTATTTTTTAGATAAACCGTCGATTCACACATCTTTCAATACCTCCAGGATTTTCTCCACGACGCGATCGACCAGATGCGGCAGCGGTTCATCGCTGACTCCGACGATCGAGACGCCTTCCTGCGCAAGAGGAATCAGGATTTTTTCCGCGCGGGAGCTCGATATGGCCGCAGCCATTTTTTCTGTCATTTCCCCCATCATTGCATTGGCCATCAATATGGCGATGGACCCAATTATAAGATCTGCATCCGCGGCCGAATGCACGATCGCGTTTTCCCCGGTTGCGCCCCGGTTGGCACCCGCTTTCATCATCCTCGACGTGGCTATTGAATTGGTACCGAGGGCGTCTATCAAAACGGACTCGCCCACCCTGCTCCGCACACCCTTGATTACAACGGCGCCGATCCCCCCGCCATGTCCGTCAATAACAACAATACGCACTGATTCCCACCTCTTTTTCCTGGCTGCTTTCCCTGCGGAAATGGTGCTGTTGGCCAATCCTCCGACTGAAGTCGGAACAAGTCCGCATCAACGTTGTTTTTGCTTGTGCGACGCACACGATTTCAACCCGGCTCCCTGTTCGATCCAGGTTTCAATTGCATCGCCTCCGCTGAGTGTGTAGTATAAATTCGGAAATTTTGCAATGCCGTTGTAATGGACGACTTGTGTTTCGAGGCGACTCCGGCCATGGAACCGTTTTTGACAATCTTCCTTGTGTTATCCTATCTCGCAGGTTCGATTCCATTCGGGAAAATGATCGCCCGGAAGGCCAAGGGACTGGATATTGCTGCGGTTGGCAGCCGAAACATCGGTGCCACCAACGTAGCACGGGAAATCGGGCTGAAATGGGGATTGCTTACGTTGCTTTTGGACTGCCTCAAGGGGTTCCTCCCCACGGCTTCGGCATTCGTTCTATGCAAGGAACATTTTAATCCGGAAACGGTTGCAGCGCTCGGAGGCGTGGCTGCCTTTATTGGACACCGGTTCTCGGTTTTTCTCAAGTTCAAGGGCGGGAAAGGCGTAGCGACCGCTCTCGGGGTTTTTCTTGTTCTTTGCCCTGCATGCGTCGCCTGTTCCCTGGTGGTTTTCATGGTGCTTGTTTATTGGATGGGTTATATTTCCCTTGCTTCCATAACCGCGTCGGGGAGCATGCCTTTTCTCCTCTTGATTTTCGCCAAACCACCGATTCACATAGGGGCAGCCTTCCTGATCGCAGCTTTGATCATCCATGCCCACCGGGATAACATCATGCGATTGATGCGTAAACAGGAGCCTAAGTGGGGCAGGGAGAAGCCTAGGTGAGAATGCCCAAAAGGCGGTCCAGCTCTTCTTCTGAATAAAAATGGATGACGATTCGCCCTCCCTTTTTCTTTTTTGCGATTTCCACGTTTGTACCCAAAGCGCGTTTGAGGCTTTCCGATAAGGAGTGGTAGTAGGAGCCGGCTTCCTCTTTTGGTTTTTTGAATGCCCCGGATTCATTGAGCCGCTTTGCTGCATTTTCAGCCTGGCGCACAGACATACCGCGCCGGATGATCGAATCCCGGAGGCTTTTTCTCGCATTTTCGTCTTTTATTCCGGCAAGGACCCTTGCGTGGCCCATGCTCAGGTGACCTTCTACAACATCCTGCTGAATCGAATTGGAAAGGGTAAGAAGCCTCAACGAATTGCTGATGGTTGACCTGTCCCGCCCAAGACGCTTTGCAATCGTCTCCTGAGTCGATCCTCCTTCATCAATCAGACGGCGATAGGCCAGAGCCTCTTCGATAGGATTCAAATCCTTTCGATGCAGATTTTCGATCAGGGCCAGCTCCAGCATTTCTCTGCCGCTCGCCTCCCGCACGATCACCGGCACCCGATCCAGGCCGGCTTTTTGGGCTGCACGCCACCTACGTTCACCTGCTATCAGCCGGTAAGCCGATTCCCGTTTGCTTACGAGCAGAGGGGTCACAATGCCGCTTTCCTTGACCGAGTCAACAAGTTGAACAAAATCGGGCCCGGAGAAATTGGTCCTGGGTTGATAGGGGTTCGGCTCTATCAGGCCGACAGGACACATGAAGAATCTCTGTTCGGCTTCATTGAACCCTTCTTTATCGGGAATGAGCGCGGATAATCCTTTACCCAGTGCCTTTCGTTTTTGCATCTATGCTTTTTCCCTCCGTAGGATTTCGGTTGCAAGGTTGAGGTAACTCTGCGCCCCAGAGGAACGAATATCATAAAGGAGCACCGGCTTGCCATGGCTGGGAGCCTCGCTCAGCCTTACATTCCGCGGTATCATCGTGTGGTATACATAGCCGGGGAAATAGTCACGGACCTCCTGTGCAACCTGCTCTGAGAGATTGTTTCTTTTGTCATACATGGTCAGGAGGATTCCATGCAGTCGTAGGCCGGGATTCAGACTTTTTCTTACAGCCTTCACCGTCTTCAAAAGCTGGGACAGCCCCTCAAGAGCATAGTATTCACATTGAAGGGGGATCAACACCGCGTCTGAAGCCGTCATCGCATTTACGGTCATGTAACCCAGCGAGGGGGGGCAGTCGAGAAGTATGTAATGGAAGGACTTACGAAGCATATCCAGAGATCTTTTAAGCCTGAACTCCCTGTCCGACTGACCTGCAATCTCGACCTCGGCCCCGATGAGACGCTCATCCGCTGGAATCATGGCGAGGGCCGGCAGTGCGGATTGAACGATTGTGTCCGTCGGTTCCACGCCGTCGAAAAGTAAATCGTAAGTCCCGGCGGTAAGGGACGGCCGATCAAGCCCCATCCCGGTGGTTGCATTCCCCTGAGGGTCGCAGTCTACAAGCAGGCAAGGCTGCTCGGCGGCGGCTAAAGATGCAGCCAGGTTCACCGCAGTCGTCGTCTTCCCCACCCCACCTTTCTGGTTCGCTATCGATATGATCAAAGACATTTCAATTGAATGTTTCATTTCCGAGCGAAGGTGATCTTTGAGGCCGCGCAAGCGGCATAATGGTCTTGATAACACAACAAACAACCGTTGAAAAGAAAAATGAATGTTTCACGTGAAACATCCACCCAAAACCGCGCCGCCGGCCCCACCCAATGAGTGTTCACACCGCCCCCTTCCCTGCAGGCAACGCCGACACGGAAACGGGGCCCAACAAGAGACCTTCGGCTCTTGAACGGAACGCCTCGCCGAATCCATGTTTCCATCGAAAAGCATGCATGCAGAACTGCAAGCATTGAAGCAATAGTCGCTAAAACGCGACAGTAGTCTTTTATATCGTAAAATCCTATTGTTATCAATATACACTCCCTTTTTTTCCCAACAAAATCCACTCCTGCTATTCAAATCATAGCATAAATGCACTGTCGGCAAGAAAAGGATGAATTCGTAAACGTCTTTTAGACGTCCTTCCGCCGTGAACAGGAATTCAGAAGTTATCAATTTTATTGGAACCCCTGTACATCATTGTGCCGAGGATAACCAAAGGGGTTGCTTTCCGAATTTTTCGCAGCCATCATTTTTTACCTTTCAATTCTGTGGAAACACCCATCAGAACCCTGCTTCAAAAGGCTTTACTCCCATCCGTAGATAGATTTTGAACAGCAAATTTCCAAAATTTCGCGGATGACGAAGTATTTTTAAGAAAACAGAAGATTCTCATTATCTCCAAAAATGTCATCTGCTGGAGAAAAAGATATAACCACCTGGATTTACGTGAGAATAAGAAGGCAATTTTTCAGGGTAAATTCATTGACTTATTGCGGGGGAAACATTTTTCCCTGTTTCTTTTGCACGTTATAACTTTTCGAAAGCGGAAGGGAAGCTAAATACTGGCTGCACCCAACTCCCTTTGACACGGTCCTGCAGGCGAGGTAAAAGGCTCTCAAAATCGCGGCGGGATTCTGATGCTGCATCCGCTCAAATCCTAAAATTTCATATCAAACTGTGGTAGACGGTTTATTTCGTTCGGGGTCAACACGGTTGCCGTCAGGAATTTATTCGGCAACACTGTCCGCATTAAAAATATCTCGGTACTAACTCTGAAATTTAGATCTGGAAAAAAGGAATACCTATGGAATTATGCTGGGAAAAAGTTAAAGCCGGGTTGAGTTCAGCGTTGCCTCCCTCTACGTATTCCCTCTGGATTAAACCTTTAACTTTCATGGGTTATCAGGATAATAAGCTTGTTCTAGGCTGCCCCAATAAGTTTGCTTACAATTGGGTTACAGAAAATTATCATAAGCTGATCGAAGAAGCGCTTCACACAGGGACGGGCTCCACCAATATCGGGGTCAGCCTGAAAATTCTCAAGCAGAACCGACAAAACCATTCTCTTCCCCTGCCGGACCCTGTTCCGGCTCAGATGCCCCTTCCGTCCATAGGCGCTTTCAATAGTAACCGAGGCTGCTGCGCCCTCAAGTCGGATTTCACATTTGAGCGTTTTATCGTCGGCCCGTCCAACGAATTTGCGTATTCGGCTTCAAGTGCAATGGCCAACGGTGATCCCAACCATTATCAAACCCTTTTGATGCTGGCGGGCACGGGTCTGGGGAAAACACACCTGGCCCATGCGGTGGGGAACTGCCTTCGAGCCAACAGCCCCAACAAACGCGTCCTTTATATCACCGCAGAGGATTTCACCAATGAGATGATATCCGCCCTTAAACAGAAACGAATTGAAGAGTTCAAAACAAGATACCGCAAAAATTGTGATGTTCTGCTGCTGGAACAAGTGCATTTCCTTAGTGGAAAAGAAAAAACACAGATGGAACTCGGCTATACGCTTGATGCGCTGGTGAACGCCAACAGAAAAGTCATTTTTACGAGTGCCCTACCCCCTAAGGACATTCCCCAGATGTCCAAGGAACTGACCTCCCGGCTCACCTGTGGCCTCGTAAGCACCATAAACAGCCCCGACAGGGAAACCAGGCTTAAAATTCTCTCATTGAAGGCGCACGAAAAAAATATCCCTCTTACCGAAGAAATAACCCATTTCCTGGCCGACACCTTAACACGCGATGTACGCCAAATGGAAAGCGCTCTCACTTCACTCAAGGCCAAAGCTCAGCTTCTGAAACAAAAAATCGACCTGGACCTCGCAAAAGAAGTGGCGTCGTCGCTCGTCTCCCGCGAAAAAGCTCTGTCTTCGATCGACATCAGGGATCTTGTATCCAAGTACTACAAGGTTCCGCCGGAGACGATCACCTCCAGATCCCGCAAGAAAATCCATGCATTTCCGAGAAATATCTGTGCATACCTCTCGCGCCGTTTTACCGATGAAACCCTTCAGGCTATCGCCAAAACCATCAATCGTTCTCACTCGACTGTGCTGTATGCTTCAGAATTGATCGAAAAAGAGATCAAAACCGATCCCAAAGTACGCCATCAGATAGAATTTCTTGGTGACCAGATATCCAGGATGAAATTTTAGCTTCCTGCTCTCTCGTTATCCGTGTCAGCATAAAAGTCACGCAGGAATTCTTCTTCACGCGGAGAGAGATTGAAGCGCGAAGATGCCTCCCCGATGAGCTTCTCGATTTCCTTGTTTCCGTCGTTGATCCGCTCATCGGAGATCCACCGAACGGCTTTTCGCACTTTGTGGCCTTTCGGTAAAACAGCTGCCATAAATTCTTCCTCCGAACCTTCAGGTATATTCATTTTCGCTTTTCAGTTCCCTCGACATCAACTCCCTCACCGCATCCTTCGGTGCCTTTCTTTCATATAAAACCTCATAGACCTGGCGGGTAATCGGCATATCGACCCCTCTTTTCAAACCGAGCATATGCGCTGACCTGCACGTTTTGACCCCCTCTGCAACCATTTTCATTGGATTCAGAATGTCATCGATGCTTTCGCCCTGTCCAATTTTGACTCCGACCGAACGGTTTCTACTCAAATCACCCGTGCATGTCAAAACCAGATCTCCCAACCCGGCAAGTCCTGAAAACGTCAATGGATTCGCCCCCATAGCGACACCGAGTCGCGCAATTTCAGCAAGCCCCCTCGTAATCAACGCCGCCCTCGCGTTGTATCCAAATCCGAGCCCATCGCATATGCCCGCTGCGATTGCAATCACGTTTTTCAACGCGCCTCCAAGCTGAACCCCCATCAAATCATCACTCAGATAAACCCTGAACGTATCCGTTGAAAAAAGCTGCTGAAGCATCCTCCCCGTGTCAGCATCCTGGCTGGCGACAGTGACCGCAGCCGGCAAATTTGCGGAAACCTCTTTCGCGAAACTTGGCCCGCTGAGACATGTGAAGCCCTCCTGACAACGTTTCCCGAGAACTTCGCCCGCCACCTCGGACATAACCATAAGGGAATCGTTCTCAATTCCCTTTGTCGCGCTTACAAGGACAACGTCCTCGGCCAAACAGGGCTTCATATCGGTCAGGACGCCTCTCAGCACGTGGGATGGTGCCACGGTTACCACGACCTTTTTCCCGCCCAGAACGTCCTCAAAACGTTGAAGCGGCCTCAAACGATCGTCGAGATAAACGCCGGGCAAAAAGGTTTCGTTTACGCGGTTTACCCTCATCTGATCGAAAACGTCCTTTTCGCGAACCCACAAATCCACATAAAAACCCTTCCGAGCCAGGACATTCGCCAGAGTGGTTCCCCAGCTTCCGGCTCCGACGACGGCTATCTCTGATAGTTCTTCCATATTCGACACCTTGCTCCTCCTAGTCTTCCTCTTCCATCAGCCTCGCCACCCCGACGACTTTTTCGCCTTCACCGAGTTCAATCAATTTTACGCCTTGGGTATTTCGGCTTATGACCGAAATATCCGCGACGCGCAGACGAATGATCTTTCCGTCGCTCGTAATGATCATGATTTGATCCTGATCCGTTGCCTGTAAAGTGGAGACGACCGCGCCATTTCTCTCAGAGGCTTTTATCGTCAACAGGCCTTTACCGCCACGGCTCTGAGGTCTGTACTGTTCGGTCGGGGTCCTTTTTCCGTACCCCCTCTCGGTCACTGTCACGATTGTGGCGCCCTCATCAAGCACTTCCATGCTCACGACCTCATCGCCCTCTTCCATGCGGATTCCGATGTTGCCCGCGGCGAGACGGCCCATGCTTCTGATTTCCTTCTCGTGAAAACGAATGGATTTGCCCAGGCGTGTGCTCAGAAAAACATCCTGATCGCCGTTTGTGACCCGGGCGGCGATTAATTCATTCCCTTCGCGTATGGTTACAGCGATAATGCCGTTTGACCTCGGGTGGCTGAAAAACCCGAGCTCGGTCTTTTTAACGATCCCTTCCTTCGTCGCCATGATCACGTATTTGCCGTCGTCAAAGGAACGCACCGGCAAGGTTGTCGCAACCCGCTCGCCTTTCTGCAACTGGAGAAGATTGACGATCGCCTTGCCCCTCGAAACCCGGCTGCCTTCCGGCACCTCGTGCACTTTCTTCCAGTAGATTCGTCCCTGGTTTGTGAAAAACAAGAGGTAGTCGTGAGAAGCGGCGACAAAAAGTATTTCAACGAAATCCTCTGCTTTCGTCTTTACGCCCGTCAACCCCTTCCCTCCACGGCGTTGAGCTCTATAAAGACTTATCGGGTTTCGTTTGATATAACCATCGTGGCTTATTGTTACGACCATATCTTCATTGGCAATTAAGTCTTCTATATCAATATCATTCTGATCCGCAATGATCTCTGTTCTTCGATCATCCCCATACTTGGAAATATTTTCCTGCATTTCCTCCTTGATAAGTTTTAAAACGAGGGCCGGGGATCCAAGAATAGATCGGAATCGCTCAATATTTTTTATTAAATCTTGATATTCTGAATTTATTTTTTCTCTTTCAAGTCCTGTCAACCGCTGTAGTTTCATATCCAGGATGGCCTGGGCCTGCGCTTCTGAAAATTCGAACTGCTCCATAAGGCGTTGTTTCGCTTCCTTCGGTTCGGCGGAAGACCTGATCAGATCGATGATCTCATCCAAAAAATCCAGCGCTTTCTTGAGTCCCTCCAGGATATGGGCCCGTTGTTCCGCACGGTTGAGGTCAAATTCGGTGCGCTTGATGATAACCTCTTTCCTGTGGCCGACAAAATGCTGCAGAATCTCTTTGAGAGTCAAAATCTGAGGCCTGCCGTGCGCGATTGCGAGCATGATGATCCCAAGAGACGTTTCCATCTGGGTGTATTTGTAGAGGCGGTTCAGGATAACCATTGCATTGGCATCCTTCCGGATATCTATCGCGATTCTCATGCCGTCTCTATCCGATTCATCCCGAATATCCGATATTCCCTCTATCTTCTTATCTTTGACAAGTTCTGCTATTTTTTCCAGAAGCTTCGCTTTGTTTACTTGATAAGGGATTTCGGAGACGATGATTCGCTCCCGCGCCTGAGAAACGACTTCCACGAAAGCCCTGGCGCGTATCTTGATGATCCCCCTGCCGGTTTCATAGGCCTCTTTGATCCCCTTTCTCCCTAAAATGAACCCGGCAGTCGGGAAATCAGGGCCTTTCACGATGTGGAGGAGTTCGTCAACCGATATCGCCGGATTTTCAACCAAAGCAATGACAGCGCTGCAAATTTCCTTGATATTATGGGGAGGAATATTGGTGGCCATTCCTACGGCAATTCCCGAGGATCCATTGATCAAAAGGTTGGGAATCGTCGTCGGAAGAAGAATGGGCTCATTCAAGGATTCGTCGTAATTCGGGCCAAACTCCACTGTGTTCTTTTCAAGATCTGAAAGGAACTCCTCGGCCAGTTTCGTCATTCTGACCTCGGTATACCTCATGGCCGCGGGTGAATCTCCGTCGACGGAGCCGAAGTTCCCCTGCCCGTCGACGAGAGGATACCGCATAGAAAAATCCTGAGCGAGCCTGACGATGGTATCATAAACAGCAACGTCACCGTGGGGATGGTACTTTCCTATCACGTCGCCTACGACCCTCGCGGATTTCTTGAACGGCCGATCGTGGAAATTCTTGAGCTCATGCATGCTGAAAAGCACGCGTCTGTGAACCGGTTTAAGGCCGTCACGCACATCGGGAAGAGCCCTTCCGACAATGACGCTCATCGAATATTCCAGATAGCTCTTCCTCATTTCATGTTCAATATTAATTGAATCAATGGACAAATCGATTGCCATAATAAATCCCCAATCTATACATCAAGTTCTGTTACTTCCAGAGCGTTGTTTTGAATGAACTCCCTGCGTGGCTCGACCCTGTCACCCATCAAGATCGTAAACATTTCATCGGCTTCAACCCAGTCCTCCACCTTAACTTTCAAAAGACTCCTGAAAGAAGGATCCATTGTCGTCGTCCATAACTGAGCCGGATTCATCTCTCCAAGCCCTTTATATCGCTGAATGTTCAAGCCTTTTTTGCTTTTTTCAACAATCTGGGAAACGAGGGTTTCAGGTTCTTCTATCCACTTGCCTTCCGTGCCGTCACTGATCAGCTGAACGCCCGGATTCACGACCAGAAAATCTTTTGACACTTTAAGCAACTGTTTGATTTCCGGCGACGATATAAATTGCCAGTCAAGATCAAATCCTTCTGAACCTGTTTTCTGTTCCGTGACGATTATTTTATAATCTCCGTTCTCTCCAGTTTCTATAGGATCTGATACATCGAAGCCGGCATTTCTAATTTTATAACTCAAATCTTCAACAGCATATAAATTTTTAAATACATTTCTATCTATATTCTCTTTTATAAGAAATTTGGTAAGAAATTTAGAATTATATCCTTTCTTTATAAGTTTTTCTAGTATTTTAAAAAATTTAATAACACCATTGACCATCTGAACGAATTTTTTACCGCTAATTTCTTCTCCATTTCTCAAAACCAATTTTTCTCTATTAGAAATTCTATCCAATAAAAATTTATTTAATTCTTCTTCATTTTTTATATAAGATTCTTTTTTGCCTTCCTGAATTCTATATAACGGTGGTTGAGCTATATAAAGGTACCCTCTTTCTATCAATTCTTTCATTTGTCTGAAAAAAAGCGTCAGTAAAAGCGTCCGTATGTGGGATCCGTCCACATCCGCATCGGTCATTATGATAACCTTGTGATAGCGTATCTTTTCGACATCAAAATCATTTTCACCTATTCCGGTACCCAGTGCGGCAATCATCGTCTTGATATCTTCACTGCCTATCATGCGGTCGAAACGTGCTTTTTCTACATTTAAAATTTTTCCCCTCAAAGGAAGGATCGCCTGAAACCGCCGGTCTCTGCCCTGTTTGGCCGAGCCACCGGCGGAATCTCCTTCGACAATGAAAATTTCACTTCGCGCGGGGTCTCTTTCCTGGCAATCCGCGAGTTTGCCAGGGAGAGAATGGCTGGAAAGCACCCCTTTTCTCCTGGTAAGATCCCTGGCTTTCCTGGCGGCTTCCCTGGCCCTCGCAGCATCAACCACCTTTGCCATGATCGCCTTTGCCACGGCGGGGTTTTCCTCGAAATACTCGCTGAGTCCATCATTGACCTGAGCCTCTACATACCCTTTGACTTCTCCGTTTCCCAGTTTTGTCTTGGTCTGCCCTTCAAATTGAGGATCCGGAAGCTTTACGCTTACAACGGCGGTAAGGCCTTCTCTGACATCTTCACCACTTAGTTTTTCTTTAAAATTTTTATTAAGCGGGGAATTTTGAAGGTATGAATTTATGGTTCTTGTCAATGCTGCTTTAAAACCACTTAAATGCGATCCCCCGTCTATCGTATTTATATTATTAGCAAATGTAAAAACATTTTCTTTATATGAATTATTATATTGCAATGCAATATCTATAAATACATTGTTTTTAACCCCTTCTATATAAATGGGATTTTTATGAAGAACTTCTTTGTTTTTATTTAAATATTCTACAAATGATTTTATGCCTCCTTCATATATAAATTCTTTCTTTTTACCATTACGTTCATCAAATACTGATATTTTTACTCCTTTAGTTAAAAAAGCGAGCTCTCTCATTCTTTTTGATATTATTTCGAAATCCAAACTAATATCATCAAAAATAATATTATCCGGCAGGAACGTAATTCTTGTTCCTTCCTTATTGCTCTCGCCTTTCATTTCCAACGGCGTTTTCGTTTCGCCCCGCTCATATTTTTGAAAATATATTTTGCCGTCTCTATAGACTTCCACCTCGAGGTATTCACTAAGAGCATTAACAACGGAAACCCCAACACCATGAAGCCCGCCCGAAACGCTATACGTCTTGTTGTCAAATTTACCTCCGGCATGAAGCTTGGTCATTACAACCTCCAGCGCGGACATCCCCTCGCTTTCGTGAAAATCCACTGGAATTCCGCGTCCGTTGTCCGTTATCACCACCGAATCATCCGGTAAAATCCTCACTGAAATTTCATCGCAATATCCGGCCAGGGCTTCGTCGATGCTGTTATCAACGACTTCATAGACCAAATGATGCAACCCCTCCTGCCCCGTATTGCCGATATACATAGCAGGGCGCTTTCGCACCGCCAAAAGCCCGGCGAGAACTTTTATATCCGAAGCCGCATATGAAAATTCCTTATCTCTCATAGCTTTTGAAATCCATCCTTCCAATTTTAGGAAAATATTTTTTTATTTTCAAATTTATAAATTAATATAATTATATTACCATAGGCATCATCAATGCTAAAAATCCAACATCCACGTCTCCTCTTAACACACAGGGTTTTGATTTATCTTTGAACCCGAGAGTAATATTTTCGCTTTCCATCGCTTGCAAAGCATCGACGAAATACCTTGGATTAAATCCTACTTCTATTTTTTGTCCATCATAATCTACAGGTATATTTTCCTGAGCATTTCCAAGATCCGGATTCATTGATATCAATTCGATCGTTTTTTCACCGATGGTCATTTTGACGGCTCTGTATCGTTCATTACTGAGAATCAGCATTTTTCTCATGCCTTCCAGTAATGAGTTTTTATTTAAATTAATTATTATTGGAATTTCTTTTGGAATTACAATTCTGTAGTCTGGAAATTTGGTTTCCAATAATCTTACACTTATTATAAGACTATCGTTTTTTATAATAGAATATTTATCTTTAAAAGCGAAAAAAACTGTATCAGATTCAGACCCAATCTTACTAATTTCACTCATCGCTTTTTTGGGGATCATAATACCCGATGGTAGTTCAAAATTTTCAATTCCATCTAAATATTTATCAATTAAAGACATCCTATGTCCATCTGTAGCAACCATTCTTAAAAATTTTCCTTTTTCGTCCTCCAATATTTCGATAAAAATACCCGATAGCTTATAACCAGCATCTTCGGCGGTTACAGCATAAATGGTCTTATTGATCATTTCACTCATCACGTGCCCGGGAATATAAATTCCATCTATATCGCCTGGTACAATGAACTCAGGATATTCGTCAGGGGGAAAGGAAGCTAGATTATACCTTGCACTCCCATCGGAAATGAAAATCCAATTGTTTTCTTTTTCTTGAATCAATATGGTGTCATTATTACTTTCTCTTAATATTTCAAATAGTTTTCGTGCAGGAATAGTGACGGAACCTTCGCTTACTATCTTTGCTGAACATGTTTGTTTGAATCCTATTTCAAGATCTGTTGCAAAGATGGAAACCATATCCGACTGTGCATTTAGAAGCACAGTAGAAAGAATCGGCATAGTGCTTTTTCGCTCTATAATATTTTGAACACGCGAAATAATTTTTATTAATTTTTCTCTATTTATCTCTAATTCCATTTTTTCCTCCAGCTCCAGTTTCCATTGTTTACTATGATTTGTTGAATATAAAAAAACAGTAACAACAAGGGATGTCAGAATGTGTAGAAATCATATAACGACCTGTTTTTCTAGACTAAAAATTTCAAAAAACCGTTCTATTCTTTTGACATTTCGTTTCCAATTCCCGGCTTTCCTTCTGCCAATTGGAATTTTTGAACAGTATTGAACAATGGGCCCTCTTAAAAAGTCAAAAACCTCCACTCGCCGCCTGGAGCCATAAACCGGACCCGGATGAGATGATCCACGAACGAGGGCGGTTTTCCTTGAATTAAAGTCGCGTTGGCCATGAGGGATCCAGGTTTTTCCTTGACGCGCGGATCATTTTGCTGCAACAAGGATTTGCTTTTTTTTTGACTAATGCAAAACATCGGAGCCTTTTTAATGTGCATTTTCCCTTTGCTCGATTTTAAATGGGAGGCCGGTCGAGCCCGGGTGTCGAGAGCACTTTTCGAGCGTGGCTTCCGGGTTATTAAAACCTTAAAATTTTAGAGGAAATTTCTAACAATATCAACTAAAAACTTGTTTTTTACAGGAGGTTCTCATGCCGTATTCGATCGCCCTCGCCGGAAAGGGTGGAACAGGAAAAACAACGATAGCGGGGTTTCTGGTTGCGTACCTCGTCGGCAAAGGAAAAGTCCCGGTTCTTGCCGTGGATGCAGACGCCAATGCTAATTTCAATGAGGTTCTGGGGGTGCGGGTAGATGCTACGCTGGGTGAAGCCAGAGAAGAAATGAAGAAAGGTGTGTCTCCGGGTATGACGAAAGACATTTACATGGAGATGAAGCTTCAAGAGGCCGTTATCGAAGCCGACGGATTCGATCTTGTTGTTATGGGAAGGCCCGAGGGATCCGGATGTTACTGTGCAGCCAATTCATTGCTCACAATGTATCTTGAAAAATTGATAGATAACTACCCTTATATGGTGACGGACAATGAAGCCGGCATGGAACATATAAGTCGACTTGTGACGAACAATGTGGATTTACTGCTGGTTGTTTCGGATCCGACCAAAAGAGGATTGCAGGCGGCCTCCAGGATCATCGAGTTGACCAAGGAATTGAACCTTTCCATTGGTTCGACGGCTGTCATCATAAACCAGGTCAAGGAGCAGCAGTTGGACGCTGTCGCCCAGTTGGCCGGAGACTTCCATTTGCCGGTGGAAGGCGTTATCCGGGAGGATCAAGCCGTGGTCGATTGTGATTTAAGTGGAAAACCGACCTTCTCCTTGGGTAAGGAAAGCAAAGCGGTACATGAAATTTTTGGGGTTTTTGACAGAATCGTGACCGCCTAGTAAGAAATGACAATCGTGTCTATGGAATTCGGAATCGCGATTGCAGCCAACGGGGCGAAGCTTAGCGGATATGGACCACAAGGATGATTCGTCGCGGTACCTACAGCCTCGAGATATTGTTGGGTTTTGAAACCATTACACGAAAAATGAATGTCAATATGTTGTATAATTAGAATTTAAAAACACAAAATATGTAACTAAAAACTGATTTAATGGTTTTTCCTCAGTTAATGCGAATTCTGCTTGACAAGCAAAAGGAGCTAATTTATGGTTTTGGGGAAAATTCCTAGTGGAATTGCTATATTCCCTGTGCACTGTGGGGATTTTCTTGGTTTGGTTAATTTTGGTCTACAGAACAAGTTCCACATTTTGCCTCATACCCCCGCCGGTCCTTTGAGGGTCGGGAAAAACAAGGCACCTGATCTGCAAGAAAGCAATTGTTTACGAAGACTTCGAATTCGAAATAAAGGGTACTGGTATGATTAGGAGTTCGTTTACGGGTGTGTCCTCGACAGGGTATTATGTCGCCGTTACGGCTTTAAGGGGTATTGTTTGTTTTTATGAATAAGCGATGGGCCGGGCCCCGGAATCGCGTTGTTCCGGGTTTATGGAGAATGATTCGCGTCCGGCCTCGCTAAGGAAGCCGCTTTCCATTTCAGGCGGCGTGCTCACTGGTAAGCGTCTGTGATCCTAGGGACCGCGGACCGGTAACAATACAACAAGGAGGTAACGAAATTGGCCTTTGAAATTCCTAAACAGCCCTATTCGGGACGTATCGGGGAGACCGTCCTCGGTACCGGCGATGCGTCGTTGACCCTGGGAGGTGAAGACAGTTATCCATTTCATTTATTTGAAGGGACGATGCCGAATGCTCCGAGGATAGCTATGGAGGTCTGGGATTACGATCCTACGGATGAATGGCCTGCCGCCGCCGTGGAACCTTTCAAAGATGTTATTTCTTCACCGGAAGCCTGGGCGAAGAAGTGCGTCGAAGCATACGGTGCGGATTTGATCGTTTTGCAGTTGAAAAGCACCGATCCTAATGGAATGGACAGAAGTGCCGGAGAGGCTGCAAAGGTGGCAAAAAAGGTTCTGGACGCGATAAACGTCCCGCTCGTCCTCTGGGGCACAGCCAACAACCAGAAGGATGAAGAGGTGCTTAAGAAAATTTCTGAAGCCTGCGAGGGTTTTAATGTCGGTTTGGGCCCGGTCGAGGAAGGGAACCATAAAGGCGTGGGCGCCAGTTCCCTTGGGTATGGGCACTGCATCGTCGCCTCTTCTCCTATCGACGTAAACCTGGCGAAACAGCTCAATGTTCTGCTGGGCAATCTCGGTGTGGGACAAAACAAAATCGTTATCGATCCTACAAGCGGCGGACTTGGTTACGGTCTGGAGTACAGCTACTCGGTCATGGAGAGGATAAGGATGGCCGCCCTGACCCAGGAGGACGATAAACTTCAGTCACCGCTCATAAATAACATCGGAAATGAAGTATGGAAGTGCAAGGAAGCCGGGCAGCCTGTGGAGGAGGTTCCGATCATGGGCAATCCTGAAGGCCGCGCCATCTCGATGGAAGTGGCGGCGGCGGTCGCTTACCTGTTGGCTGGTTCGGATGTTTTGATTTTAAGGCACCCTGAAAGCGTGAGAATTGTACGTTCCTATATAGATTTAATGATCCATGGTGGCTCGGCCCAGGACGTGCAAGGCATAAACAGAGTTCTGGAAGTGAAGGACATCGACCTGGGGCCTCTGAGCCCGGAACCGGTCCTGGAGTTCTCTAAAGAGGCGGCTGCGACTCCGAAGAAAGAAGCAAAAGAAAAACCAAAGGCGGCAGCCAAAGAAAAGCCCGTGGAAGATAAGAAGCCGGAGCCGGAGAAAAAGGCGGCACCTGAGGCTCCTAAAGCGGCACCAAAACCACAGGAGCCTGCGAAGGAAGAGCCTAAGGAAGATAAAAAGGCGATCAAGGCTGAAGAAGAAAAAGCAGCCAAGGAGGCAGAAGCCGAAAAGAAAGCCGCCCAAGAAGCTGAAGCGAAAAAGAAGGCCGAAGAGGAAGCCAGGGCGAAGGCTGCCGAAGAGACCAGAATGAAGGCCGAAGCAGAGGCGAAGGCTGAAGCGGAGCGCAAAGCTAAAGCCAAAGAGGAAGAACGCGAGGCTTTGCTGGCCTTGAGGGCCCAGAGAGCGGAAGAGCGAAAAAAACTCGCGGCGGCCCATGCCGCTGCCTCCGGAGCGCAGCATACCAAAACCCCTGCCGGGGTTCAGCCGGATCTCGTTGATAAGCTCATCGACAGCCTCGCGCGGATTCATCGGAGAATCTAAATACAAACGATACGTCCCAAGGAGGGAAAATCTAATGTCTAAAGAAGAAGTAAAAGAAAAACTTTCTTTGGCGAAAAAGAAGGAAAAATCCGAGCCGAAGCCGGAAGAGCTGACTGCAGATATATCCTGTGTGGAGATGATTAAACGATCAAGAGAAATGGAGATCGATACCATCTTTGATCGCGCTCAAAGCATGAAACCCTGCAACATCGGGACCCAGGGGACCTGTTGTAAGAACTGCGCCCAGGGTCCGTGCAGGCTGCCTTTACCGAAAAGCGGGATCGAAGGAGAAGACACGAGGAAAGGTCTTTGCGGCGCAACACCGGAAACAATCGCGGCAAGAAATTTCGCCCGGATGGTGGCCGGCGGCGCGGCGGCTCACAGCGATCATGGAAGAGGGGTGGCGGAAACCTTCCTCGCTGCAGCTAGAAAAGAGACAGACGATTACAGAATCAAAGATACCAAGAAACTTCTCGAAATTGCGCCGGACTTTGGAGTCGAAACGACGGTCAAAGGTGAAAACGGTGAGACGCTGGATCGAGATATCGATGAAATCGCCGTCGAAGTGGCGGAAAACGCACTGGCGCAGTGGGGGCAGCAGGACGGGGAAGTGTGCACCGCGGCGCGCGCCCCGAAAGCACGGTATGAATTGTGGAAAAAGCTGGGAGTGGTTCCACGCGGAATCGACAGGGAGATTGTTGAAATTATGCACCGAACCCATATCGGTGTGGATCAGCATTATGAAAATCTTGTCGAGCAGTGCAGCAGGGCCGCGATTGCTGACGGCTGGGGAGGATCCATGATCGCGACCGACCTTCAGGACGTTTTGTTTGGCTGTCCTTATCCGGTAAAGAGCTCAGCCAACCTGGGCGCAATGAAAGAAGATCACGTCAACCTGATCATACACGGCCATGAACCGCTGCTCAGCGAGATGATCGTTCAGGCGGCGGAACTTCCTGAAATGATTGAACTTGCCAAGAAGAACGGTGCGAAAGGAATCCAGCTGAGCGGAATATGCTGCACGGCGAATGAAATATTAATGCGCCACGGGGTGCCTTTAGCAGGAGATTTCCTTCAGCAGGAACTCGCCATCGTCACAGGCGCTGTTGATGCGATGGTGGTGGAT
>Ga0068714_10001841_pt1 | contig 29040 bp, 24 predicted proteins | sample MTBNYHSulfiMetaG_FD_62988 | JGI IMG/M metagenome (GOLD analysis project Ga0068714, IMG submission 62988) | Enrichment culture microbial communities from rom New York Harbor, USA that are MTBE-degrading - MTBE-NYH (New York Harbor Sulfidogenic)... | ecosystem: Environmental > Aquatic > Marine >...
GGCCCTCGGCTATCGCTCACCGAATGATTTCGAGAGACTAGTATTGAATCCGGAGAATAAAGAATTACCCCGCCGGACCCTCCTAACCCTATCTGTCCAATCATAGGGGTGCAGTCCAATGCTCGATCTGATGCGTTGAATTATTGCTGCACAATACTGACAAATGTTACCTCATTACTTTGTTGTGGGCTTTACTGGACAGTTCCCGAACTACTGTTTGAGAAGAAGCAGCTCATTCCGGCGTTACAGCAGTTGCTTGTCTCCCATCCACTACTCGCGTAAGTAGTGATATTGACCGCCAGCGAACAATAGTATTAGCATAAGGATAGCCTCCGAGTTCTGGGCATGGCTAAGCATTAAACAGTCTGCCTGCGGGCAGTAGTTGCGAGGGGATCATGTCAAAGATGCATAACTGATTTGGAATATTGACATTTTATATTCTATTCACCTATTTTCAACGGTAAGAAAAGAAGGGGGTGAAAATGGCTATCAAGTTTCTATCAGAAGAGTGGATAAAAGCTCTAATGCAGGAGCTTAATAAGAGTCAAGCCTATCGGGAAGCCGCCAGGAATTGGGAAGGCGATTTCTATTTCATTTCGGAACCGGAGGGTAGTGTCAAAGAGACGGTCATCTATTATATGGACTTGTGGCATGGCGAATGTCGCTCAGCTTGCGTCGTTACTGATGAGAAGGAGAAAAACCCCGAATTTCGAATCTCAGCACCACTGAGCAAATGGCGCCGGGTTATTGAGAAAAAGCTTGACCCTATTCAAGGTATGATAACCAGACAGCTCAAACTCAAGGGAAACCTGATGAAAATAATGAAAAACCCTAAGGCGGCTATGGAACTGGTGAACTGCTGCACCCTCGTCCCGACCGAATTCCCAGAATGAATAAGGGGAAGGTAAAGATGTGGTATTTTGTCAGTCCTGAAATCGCATATGGGGAGGATGCTTTATCATGTTTGGATGAGCTTGGGGGGAAGCGAGCTTTTATCGTTACTGATAAACAGATAGTAAGCATCGGTTTTGCCGCTCAGGTAAAGGAGCACCTGTCTCGAGCGGGAATAGATTGCCAGGTCTACGATGAGGTGGAACCAGAGCCTTCCATTGAGACTATTAAGAAGGGGGCAGAAGTAGTTAGAATCTACGAACCAGACTGGATTGTGGGGTTGGGGGGTGGCTCGGTCATGGATGCCGCCAAGGCTATGTGGGTATTGTACGAAAGGCCAGATATTGAACCGGCAGAGATAAATCCCTTTGCCCCTCTGGGTCTACGCAAGAAGGCGAGACTGATTACCATTCCCACCACTTCGGGTACTGGTTCGGATAGTAACTGGGGGCTGGTTCTTACCGACACCTCTGAACAGAGGAAGCTCGCGGTGGGTTGCCGTGAGGCTCACGCTGATATCGCTATTATCGACCCCGTGTTTGTTATCGGAATGCCCCCACAACTTACTGCCGATACCGGCATGGATGCCTTGACTCATGCCCTAGAAGGCTTTACCAGCGGTTGGAAAAACGACTTCTGCGATGGCCTGTGTCTAAAAGCCATCCAGCTCGTTTTCCAGTACCTTCCCCGGGCATATCACAATGGACAGGACGAAGAGGCTAGAGAAAAGATGCATAATGCCGCTTCCATTGCTGGGCTGGGCTTTGGCAATTCTATGGCGGGTCTGGCTCATAGCGCCGGGCATTCTCTGGGAGCCGTATTCCACATCCCCCATGGGAGAACCGTTGGCCTGTTTCTACCCTACACCATTGAGTTTACCGCTAATATCGCGGCTAACCATTATGCCGAAATAGCCCATTTACTGAAGCTGGAACACACTGGAGTGGAGAATGCGGCCTTCAGTCTGGCTCAGGCAGTTCGGCAGTTAGCTCAGAGTATTAACCAGCCCTTAACCATCAAGGACCTGGGCATTTCTCGTGATGGCTTCGAAAACTCCCTATCGAAACTGGTATCAAATGCTGATATGGATACCCAAACGGTTACTTCAGCCCGCGTCCCCACTACCGAGGAATTTGAGCGCCTCTTCCGTTATGCCTACGATGGCAAACCCGTTGACTTCTAGTCAGCAGCTTTACTCAGGTAATACTTGGAGAGTACATAGGAGGTAAACACTGAGAGTATGGTAACCGGATATACCGGAAAGTTATTGAGCGTAGACCTGACCCAGGGTCAGATTACTGAAGAGCCACTGAATAAGGACTATGCTGGGGATTTTGTCGGTGGTAGTGGGCTTGCCAGCCGTTACATCTATGACATGGTCACCGAAAAAACAAATCCGCTCGGTGCTGAAAACCCCCTGATATTCATCACCGGCCCCCTGACTGGCACTAATGCCCCGTGTTGTGGGCGATTTACTGTATGCGCGCGTTCTCCACTTACTGGCTTCTGGGGAGAAGCTAATTCTGGTGGTGTCTTCGGACCTACCCTTAAGTTTGCTGGCTATGATGGCATTATTGTCACTGGCAGTTCTCCAAAACCAGTTTACCTGGAGATAGTTGAAGGCAAAGCCAAGCTCAAGGATGCCTCTCAACTCTGGGGGCAAGACTGTTACCAGACACAGGCAATCATCAAAGAAGAAATGCAAAAACCAAAGGCCAGTATTGCTTGCATTGGCATTGCCGGCGAGAATAAGTCGAAGATTGCTGCCATAATCAACGACTATGGTCGGGCTGCTGCTCGTACCGGATTGGGTGCTGTTATGGGCAGTAAGCAGCTAAAAGCCATCGCCGTTTCTGGCCAGGCCAGACCCCGCCTTGCGGCTGAAGATACCTTCACCGAGGCGGCACATGAAGCCTATAGTCTCCTCAAAGACGATATGACCGCCCAGATGTTTCGTCTCGGCGGCACCGCTATCTATACTGATATCGGCATGATGTACGGTGATGTTCCGGTGCGTTACTACACTCAGGGAGATTTTGACGTCTCCAATCTAACCGGTGGTGCTATGAAGGAGACTATCCTCACTGGTACTGTGGGCTGTTATCGCTGCCCTATCGCCTGCGGACGGAAGACAAAGCTGGATAAGTATGCAGTGTCTGAGGCTGATGGCCCGGAATATGAAACTATCGCTTCTCTGGGTACTATGCTGCTAATAGATGACTTGCCTGGTATCGCCTATGCTGGACACCTATGTAACCGATACGGATTAGACACGATTAGCACCGGAACCACCATTGCCTTTGCTGTCTATCTTTTTGAAAAGGGCGTGCTCAAACTGGCCGATACCGACGGTATAGAGCTGAAATGGGGAGATATAGACACTGTCATTAAGCTGATAGAGAAGATGGCTCAAAGGGAGGGTTTCGGCGACGCTTTGGCTGACGGTTCTCTATCTCTGGCCAAACGGTATAAGGTTGAAGAAACCGCGGTACACGTCAAAGGGCTGGAAGTGGCGATGCACGACCCCCGGGCTTTTTCCGGTATGGCAGTCACCTATGCTACTTCCCCTCGCGGGGGTTGTCACCTGCACAGTTATTTCTTCATGGTGGAAATGGGTGTCGAATTTCCTGAGCTGGGTATTTTGGCTTCGCCAAGAGCAAAGTGGACGGAATCGAGCAAGGAAAAGGCACAAACGGTAGCTCGCCATCAGGACTGGTGCAGCATTTATGATGCCCTGGTTATGTGCAAATTCGCTAACTTGCCAGCTAACCTCATCACCAGACTCCTCAATAGCGCAACAGGTTGGCAAGCTACTCCCCAGGAATTACTCAAGAGTGGTGAGCGAATCTTTAACATGAAGAGACTGCTGAACCTTAAATTTGGACTTACCCCAGAAGATGATAGACTGCCGAGGCTATTGCTTGAGCCCTTACCGAACGGAGGTGCTGCTGGTAACGTGCCTGATATAAAGCTGATGCTCGAAGAGTACTACCGGTTCAGAGCCTGGGATAAGGCAACCGGCAAGCCAGTAAGGCGGAAACTTAAGGAGTTGGGGCTTGACTAAACTGTTCGAGGTTTGTTAAGGGCCGAGACGAACAACCCCTTACAAGGCTCAGTTCGATATGAGGAATGCGAGAGTTGATTAGTGAAGTGAGAATAGTAACAAAGTAGCGGCTTGTTGGTTCACACTGCGGATTTGTCTACATCAAACCATCGGATTCTCTACGAGCCTATTCTCCTACCGTTTCTTTTCATCTTGTAGCTCATTACCGGCCTGGTGCCATGTGTCCCAGCCTACCCTGGCAGCGATAAAGGGGTCAAGGAGTGCATCACCCAGTTCGCCATGGAACACGGAAGCCAAGGAGGCCGCCGGTGACGCCGTGTCCAAGACATTGCGTAGTGAGTCAAGAGCAGCGATTGCTTGTTCAAAGGTAGCTGAGGGAAAGTTACGGCGGAACTCCTTTGCTGCTTTAACAGCATTCGCGTATTTCTGGGCATCTATGACCCTTCTCCGGCCACAATTGGAGCACTGTCTGCGCCTCGGATTGTCTACCCGGTCGTCAAACTCATGGCCACAGGCTAAACACTTATACCGCATTGAAATTCATCACCATTGGTGATATAATTCCAGTATAACCAGAGTCTATTATAGCAGGGAGGTGTACCAACATGGAAGAATTAGAATCCAGGCGAACGGACAATAAAGTAAACCAATACGTAGCTCTGAAACTTCTCGGCGTTATTCGCGTCTCCAACGAAGACCTCACTCGTGGCTATGGCCCTGCCACCCAAGAAAACGAAGCGATAGCCGACGCCCTTGCCAATAACTATGAGTTAATTCGCCCCCGCATGGTTGTCGAACCGGCGACTATCAATCTGGAGGAACGGGAATTGTTCTGCCAAGTCCTCGCCGAAGCGATAGAACTCAATAAGGCTGGCAAGTGTGACGGCTTAGTATTTTCTAGGGTTGACCGGCTCAGCCGGCAGTTTGATAGTGCCCTACAAATTGCCCTCGATTGCCGAAAGCGTGCTCTAACACTACGCTTCGTGAGAGAAAATGAATGGCTCCACCCTGATGATGAGCCCATTAATTTCGTCATGTTCATCCTGCACGCTCTGGGAGTAGACACTAAAACCAAAGTCGATAGAGTTAGCCTCAGGCAAGGGCAACACCGGGCAGCAGGGGCAGGTAAACTGCCCGCCGGTGTCGGCCCGGGGTTTCTCGGGTACACCCTGGTTGGCAAGCACTTTGAGCCTAATTCATTTATCACTGTCTGTGATGAGGTTCTGGAAAGAGGCTACAAAGGCGATACTATCAACCAAATCACCAGGGACTTGCAAGGTCGTGGTATTCGAACACCCTCAGGCAAGCTAATTACCCGCTCCACAGTTGCGCAGATTCTACGCAAAGCTAGGCGCTACGCCGGAATTTGGGACTGGAAAGGGCATGAGATAAGAGGTTTAATACCCCCTCGAATCTCTGAGCAGAAGGCCGATGTAATTCTGGCGAACCTGAAACGCAACCGTGAGCGGAGCTTTGGCTTTAACAAGCGGAAATGGCTAACGAGTCGAGTAATCTGCGGTTTGTGCCGGACCAGGAAATACAGCCTACAAGAAAAACGATATTGCCATTGTACCCGCTCAGAACCACTGGAAGCGAACCCGCCATGTCCTAATGTTAGAATCCGCTGGCTGAAATTAAGTGATAGGGTGTGGAATTTGCTCTTGGCTAATTTGGCTCATCTTGATACATTGCTTTTAGCGGTGATAGCTAGGCGAAGGGAGTGGGAGCAGAAGAGTAAAGACATCGAGTGCCAACACCAGGAAATCCAAAAACAGGCTGAGAGGCTACAGCAGCAACGTCGCCTGTTCAGTTGGCAGCACGCACATGGAATCATCACCGATAAGGAACTGTTGAACGCCACCAAGGACATTCAGGCTAAGGCTGGATTACTGGAGAAGCAACTTTTCACCTTGAAACAGTTTCTTGAGGAGCAAGGGCCGCCAGACCTGGCTACGATTAAAAAGTGGATGGAGTGGTGGCCCGCAGTTGTGGCGGTTAATTTTGAAAATGCCAGCAACGATGTGAAGGAAACGCTAGCTGAGGCTATTGATCTCAACGTGACGATATTCCCTGCGGATTCACCTTCACCCGATTCTTACCGCCTGCAACTAACTGCGAACATTCCCCTCAGCATTGAGGGCATCATTGAGAGCCCCAACAAGCTGTCAATGGTGTTCACGCCACCACCGTGTCCAGGTGTGCTACAGTGTTAAACTCGGTAGGTATGAGCTTCTCATAGTCGGGATAGTTGCCATCAGCACCACGCCACTTGTAGCGTATTGCCTCGGTGTCTATGATTAAGCTCATTCCGTCAAGGCTGTCCCCGCTTTTCTCAAAGCCCAGTCTAACCCTCTTTGCCTTGCGTAAGGCATTGGCTATTCCCCGCAAGTCCTCACGGCTTACCAGGGCTTGCCCTTCCCCCTCATCATAGTCAAGGGTAACTACCGCCAGCCTGAAACCATCAGCACTAACCAGCTTGAGCTTCCCCTCTTTCGCCGTGAAGTTGACGCATTGGAGAACTGGTCTATTGTCGTCTTTGGCGGTAAAGGGTAGCACCCTGTTGAGTGCTTCCGATAGCTCCAGGCTTCCGATATTCGGCCTGACGGCGTTATCAGGGCTTACCCTGACATCGGCGATGGTCATCGGCGTCTTATCGCCAATCCACACCAGGTCGTCAAGGTAGCTGGTATTAGCTCCACAGACTACCTTTAGCTTTTTGCCAGTAACCCGCACCCCGCTGGCATTACCGTTAGCGGTAGGGACTACCTTCACGATGTTGCTACCGCTAAGAGCTTTCAGGTAACCGAGCAAGCCTTTACGCCCGATGGTGAAGTCGAGTAACATTAGCCTGTCGGCCAGTGCTCGACTCAGGGCGTTGACCAGCATCGCCTTATGCGAAATAAAGCCTGAGCCTGAACGCTTGCCCACGATATTCAATTGTTCTATTTGAACACCCCCTTTGGCTATCTGGCAGTCGGGCAAGTTCTGCCAGCTTCGCCTGTTAGTAAGTCCCGCATAGCTGCGTCCCGCTAGCCTATGCGGTGCTTCCACTATATATATCTCCGAAAGTGCCTTAAATCGTCAGATTAGTTCTAGCCTTTTTTGCTCTTTTTGTCGCCACCATCTCAGGTATTCCCTGTCTCTACCGCTCAGGGCTTCCCCCCTGTGTAGCTTTAAGGCTATCTCTACCAGCCTGGGCTTGTAGCCAATCTGCCAGAGGCTATCCCTGTCCCAGGCGTCAAGGTCTAGGCTTTTTGGGTCGGCTATCAGCTCTCCCAACTCAGTTAGATTGCCTTCACTGTCCAGTATAGGCTTTGACAGGTATTCCAGCTTGATAGCCTTTGGACATTCACTGTATAAGTCCCCTGACCGGCATTTTTGCCTTTGTGCCTTGCTACAGCTATGGCAGTCCAGTCCATTATTGAGCCTGTAGTATGCTCTCCAGTAGTCGGCCACGGCTCGGCTGGCTATCCTGTGCATCGTGCCTATCATGAACGGCTTGTGTCCGTTATTCCGCTCGGCTACAGCTATGGTCAAGATAATGGTATGGAGCAAGTCCTCTCTATCCTGTGCCATAGCTTTGTTAGCGTGTGCTGAAGCTACCTTATAATAAGTTAGCCATTCGCCGTCCAGGTGGTCATAGCCGTTGCCGTTATGGTCGGCTTGCCTTTGCCTTCGCCGTGAGCTAGACTTGATATGGCGGGGCTTTGTTGTGGATGTCTGGCAAACTGCCAGGTATGAGCACCACTGGCAAACGCCCTGCCTCTCGTTTAACATCCAGACTCTATGACAGTGGCTACAGTATCCTTGAGGTCGGTTGTGGTCGCCGTCTGGCGCTGCTGGTGCCGTTATTACTGTTACCATCGCTTACCCCCTTTTGAGCTTATTTGCCCTCAGAGGCAAGCGTTCAGGTCAAGGCTTCCGATGTTCAGTTGTTAAGGTGCTTATTGCGCTTTGGCACTTTAAGCATGGCACAAAAAGACTTTACGAGATATTTGAAAACATAGCGATTTAATCTTCTCCCTCCCCCAGGACGGCAGCAATGAAAATAAACGAAAGCGCTGAAGGGTCGGGTATCTGACAGCAAGGGACAAAGAAACAGGGCTTCAAAACGAAGCCCTGTAATCAGAATCTGCGGGTCATGTGTCAGAATAATAAAGACTTACGGCTTCCGCCGAGCTTTAGTCGATGCTTTTTTCGTGTAATGGTGGTTCTTTCGCATGTCCCGGAAGTATTCCCCGTCAAACTGAGGATAGAGGACTCGGTGAGGATTAGACCATTCGTGGTCGGGGGCTGTGATGCCTTTTCTGGAGAGCCGGTAGTAGCGCCTTGGCTCGAAGTCTCCATAATAGTCCTGCGGAGTCGACGTCTCCTCCTCACCGGTCGGCTCAACCCATTGCAGCTTTTTAAGTATGTTGAAATACATGATGAAGCTGTGATAGCGGCATTTCACTAGCTTGTAGGGTATGCGCCGCAGGTGCCAATCAACTCGCTCGGTGTATTCGGCATCTGTGTAAGGCTCCAGCCCTCTTTTTATGCGATCTTCTTGCTCATAGGCAACTGCATCTTCAGCGTAGGCGATATGGATGGCCAGCTTATAATGGTGAAAGATATCGGCCTGGGGCGAGCCGCGGTCAGGATCGATTTGTGGCCTACCCTCCGGACTATGTCCAAGAAGAAACTCTCTGATAAACCAGCCGCAGCCGAAAGGTCTCAAGAACCCGCCTCTATTCGGTCTGAGTTCCATCTATCCCTACCTTCTTGCCCCATAGTCTGTCATACCAGTCTTTTAGCTCCTCGCCAGCCACCTTTCTGTATTTCGCAGTGGTGTTGAATGAGACGTGGCCCAAATGCTCTTGTAAAAGTCTGAGCCCATCCCCAGAATCATCAAACTTTATCGCATGAACCGCGAAGGCGTCCCTGAGACGGTGGGGACTGGCGTTATGGATTTTGCCAGTCTCGGGGTTAACCAGTTCGGGCAGTCCGGCTTTTTCAGCACATTCTCTAATAATCTGCCAGGCCCTATGTCGGTTGACGCCAAAGAGAAGGGTCTTTCCTCCCCGTTTTACCGCACCTCCTCGTTTGATATAGTCCTTCAGCATCTCCAGCGTCTCGCTATCAAGAGGCAATCTCCTCATCCTTCGGTGCGTCTGCTCTCTGGCTACAGCCTCTTTCACTTTAGTGCCGCACCTGGGACAATAAGAATGGCTCTTTCCCAATCTGGCGCCGCATTTAGGGCAGGCAAGCTTAATTCGTGACTTAAGGTGCTCAATAGTCACCATACCCTGGGTGAAGTCTATGTCTTCCACCCTGAGAGCCAGAGCTTCGCTGATACGGCAGCCCAGCCTTGCCAGAAGCTGGATGAGAAGCTTATCTCTCATACAGGTGGCAACACTTTCAAGGTGCTCAATTTCATCCATTTCAAGGTAAGCTTTCACCGCGCCTTCCTGTCCTTCGCAGTTTCTGGGATTCTGGACGATTTTTTCTGTTCAGCCTGCGAATTGCAAACCCCAGGTTATCAGCCGGTGAATTCCTCTGGTGCACGCGGCTGATATCTGATTGGGCAAGGTTGACGTAGCCCCTCAGCACCTCCAGGCTCGAGTGCCCCAGGATGCGTTGCAGGCTAAAAACGTCTCCACCGTTTCGGAGGAAGGTAACCGTCATGGTATGCCGAAAAGTGTGGGGGCTTACCCGGACGCCCGTGATGCCCGCCTTCTTCCCGTAACGCTCCACTATGGCCTCGAGCCTGTCTTTGGTCAGGGGATAACCATCACGCGTAAGAAATAAATGGTCGTACCTGGGGATAGCCGGCTCAGGCCGATAGCGATTCAGGTACTTCCAGATTGCCTTCTGCACCCTGGCTCCGATAGGCACGAGCCTCTCTTTGCATCCTTTGCCCCAGACTTTAAGCAAGCGACTGTCAAGGTTAACATCGGTAAGTCCCAGACCAGTAAGCTCGCTACAGCGGATGCCGGTATCAAGCAAAGTCAGGATCATCGTGTACTCCCGGTAGCCGGTAGGAGAGGTTGTATCAATACCCTCGAAGATTTGGCGTAGCTGTCCCTCAGTAAAGATAGGGATGACCTTTTTGGGTGCTTTCGGTACTTTTAGCCTGGTGAATGGGTTTTCCGTGATGAAGCCCTCCCTCTCCAGCCACGCCCAGAAGGATTGCAACGCCCGCATGTAACCATTTACAGTATGCCCTGATAGGTGTCCCGCCTGCGGCTTGGTGAATCGGTGATGAGCAAATCGGGGGCGCTCCCTCAGGTAGACGCTAAACTGACGAAGTTCATTAGTCCCGATTTCGGCCACATCGGTAGGAAGGCCACGCTCGGCGAGAAACCCTTCTAAGTAACGGACGGCAGCTTCGACGATAGCTACAGTGTTGACACTTTTCCCCTCGCTCAAAGAGGAGATTCGGTAACCATAGACTAACTTCTCCAGCCGGCAACTGGATTCCTTCTGGAGGATGTCATTCAGCAACTTGTCCAGGCTTGCATCATCCACCGTTGATATGCCTCTACTGGTAAACCACAATCTCTTTTGATATTATTTTGACAGAGCCCGAGATTTGATGCACCGACATTGCTACGTTGAAATGGCGACATTTTGGTGACAGAAATGAGCAGAGTTCAGCGCTTGCCTAAGCTGGATTACAAAAAAGCACGGATTAGTAAGAGGGTCAGACAGCGTGATAAGGCTGCCATTCTGCACGCTTACGAGGAGGCGATGGCAAAGGGGGCCGACCGAGCTGAGACATTGGAGAGGCTGAGTAAAAAGTATGACAGAGGCGATAGGCAGATTGAAAGGTACATCCAGCAAGCCAGAAAGGAAATGAAAGACACACAGGAAGGGGAGGTCGGTCGCGTTCTGGTTACCGATGATACACATCGAGCGCTTACGTTGCACTTTGAGGCTGTCAGGAAGACGATCGGCGTATGGGTTGAAAAACTACGCCCGCCTTCAGACGAGGACCTGCGCGATGCCCGGCAGGGAAAGCTTAATGGCTGGGGTGTTATCGCCGAGGTAACGGCCAATGGACATGGTTCGGCAACACCTGCTATGGGGAAACATCTCCTTTTTGATTCATTGCAGCACCACCTGGTGCCTCCCTTAGTTGAGGAAGACTTCTGGGATAAGTCCAGTCAATTGGTTGGCCTGGCGCTGAGTTTTCTAAGCGGGGCCGCGGGTATTTATCGTGAGCTATCTAAAGCTGCCGAAGAAAGAAGCGGTCTTGGTATTATTACCGCAAGTTGGCAAGAGGGACCCGTTACCGGCCTCACTACGGACTTTATCCAGACGCTTTACGAGCATACCCTGGGTATCACTGACTTCAGCGGCTGGACGCACTCCGCCTGGGCAGCGTTATGGCCGGTAACCGGAGGGCTGATAATAACCTGGCCGAACGAAGGGGTGCGTCTACTGCGGCGTCTCGGCTTAGACCCAATCATTGAGGAGACGCATTGGCCTCTCACGGGAGGACCTTTTATGCTCCCGCGGCATTCAAGGGAAAGGATAGCCTACGGTGACGCCAGACTGGATAGTCCCTGTCGGGTCGCCTTTCTGCTGTGCTTCGGAACGACAGTAATCGCCACAGCTTCTCGGTGGGAGCAACTGGCGCCTTCGGAAGAAGCACACCGGGCTATTATAGCGGATTGTGCTTCCTGGCAGAGGGCGACTTCTCTTGCCCGAGCACGGAATGGGCTTGACGCGCTCAGCCACGAAGTTCAAATTGCCCTGGAGTCCGTTCTTTGTGAGACCTCGTTTCCAGGCAGGTGCGCCCGATGCCCCTGAGCACTGCCACCGTTCAGTATCTGGCATTGCATGGACTATTTCCTGACTGACCTCGCCGACGTCTGAGGACAAAGTTGAGATTATCCACCGGGCTTGCCGTCATATGGGCTCGCTTAACATCCATATCAGCCAGTTCGCAGTAGCGCCTGGTCATCTCCAGGCTGGCGTGTCCCAGCATTCTCTGGAGGCTGAAGACATCACCGCCATTGCGCAGGAACTTGACGGCGGCGGTATGTCGCAGGGTATGAGGTGAGCACCTGACCCCCTTCAATCCTGCCTTTCGGCCATAGTAAGCCATAATCTTTTCCACCCTGTCTTTTGTCAAAGGCTTACCGTCTTGGGTAAGGAAGAAAACGTTGCCACTGGCTGCCAGCGGCTCGGGCCGGCAGCGACTGATATAGCGCCAGAGACAGCGCTGGACCTGCTTACCTATCGGGACAAGCCTCTCCTTATTTCCTTTGCCCAAGATTTTAAGCATCCCGTCTTCCAGCCACACATTCTCCAGCTTCATATGACACATCTCGGATACCCTAATGCCGGAATCCAGCAAAGTCAGTATGATGGCGTGGTCGCGATAGCCCTCAGGAGTCCTGGCATCTATTACGTCGAGCAGCTGCTGGATCTGGATATCATTGAAGGTGGGAATAACTTTTTGGGGTGGCTTGGGAATCTTTACCTTGTCAAAGGGGTTCTCCTGGATTATCTCCTCGGAGACAAGCCAAGAGAAAAAGATTCTCAGGCTGCGCAGGTAGCAGTTGATGGTATGTCCCGAGAGCCCCCTGTCCTGGACATGGTTGAGGCGGTGATTGGAGAAACACCGCTTCTGTTGAAGGTGGAGAGTGAACCCCCGGATTTGATGCTGAGTGACCTGGAGCACATCCGTGCTCTGTCCTTCGGAAGAGAGGAAATCCTGGAAGTAGTTCACACTGTTGGTGACGATAGCTGTGGCGTTTGGGCTCTTTCCTTCCGTGCCTGCGCAAAGCTGGTAACCATGAAGTAAATTTCCTATATCCGTGCAAAAATTTGTCGAAGCAAGCGCCCCCATTTTACAAAGCTGGTTTTTTGGGGTAAAATAGGCACGAAATGGGGCGGTTAGCTCAGTGGTTAGAGCGCTTGCTTCACACGCAAGAGGTCACTGGTTCAAGTCCAGTACCGCCCACCATCGTGAACAATAGAGGGAACCAACAAAGTCTCCCGAGACGCCATACCTGCTAGTAGTGGGGGAATATATTGTAAAGAAACGTCGGAGCCAGCGACTCTCACTTCTCTGACAAAGCTCTTAATAAAGGATTTCCGCTCAGTCAGCGGGCTATCATCCAGCAAAAGCCGCATATCTTCAACGCAACCCTGGACTGTCTCCATATCGGCAAGCTCCACTTTCCTGTCTGAAAGCAGGTTCTCCAGTTCCAACCTTGTCGCATTTAGCTGTTCCTGGTGTTGCCTGAGTCGCTGTATCCGCGGTGCCAGGTCAGCAAGCTGTAAGCTACCGGTCTCCAGCGCGTCATATAATCTCTCCAGGCGTTGATTAATATTATCTATCTCCCTAGATACAACATTCAGGTTCTCCCGGTATTCACTGGCGGCAACATCCATCTCCTCATTTACCAGGCGTACCAGCTCTCTAAGGTTTTCAAAGGTGAGGACGTGTTCTTTTATCTTACGGATAACCGCTTGCTCAAGCTTGTCTCTGCGGACATATCGAGCCGGACAAGACCCGGCTCCCTTTTTCTGAAGAGTGCCACATACGTAATAGTGGAATATACCTCCTTTGGCATCCTGTCCGATAAGGGTCTTCCCGCAGTAGCCGCATTTTGCCAGGCCGCTCAACAGGTAGTTGCTGGCAACCCTCTTCGGGTGTATAGTGATAAAAGCTCTTTCCCTCAACTTTTCTTGAACCAACCTGAATGTGACATGATCTATAATAGCCGGAAGCGCATTTTCCACGCGTACCGGAGACAAATTGCGGTTGCTGCTCCGACCCCATACCAGAGTCCCGATATAAGCTTCGTTCGTCAGTATCTTATATACTGTGGTTTTCCCCCAGCTGTTTCCCCTGGGGCTGATAATACCTTCCCTATTTAGCTCCTTGGCAATATCGATCAGCCCTTTGCCGTCAATAACACTGTTGAAGACGCGTTGAACGATCTGTGTCTCACCTGGCTCAATCTCAAGTTTAGGACGCTCCCTACCACCATCATTAACCCTGACTTTTCTGTAGCCATAGGGCGCATAGCTGGCTACATAGAAACCACGGGAGGCGCTTTCCCTCATTCCCCTGGTCACCTCTTCCCCGAGATTAGCCGAGTAGAACTCATCCAGGCTTTCAATCATAGCCTCAAGTAATCTGCCGGTAGGGGTATCTTCAAAGGGTTCGGTAATGGAAGTTACCTGTACCCCGGCTTTTCTCAACATGGTCTTGAAGACGATAGAGTCTTCCCTGTTCCGGGCAAACCGAGAGTATTTCCAGACCAGGATGATATCGAATGGTTTTGATGTGCGCCTGGCCTGGGATACCATATCCCGGAACTGAGGCCGCTCTCAGCCTCGTCAATAAACTCTTTTACCACGTAGTAACCATTCCTCTTAGCATACTCCCTCAGTGCCTTAAGCTGCGCTGAGATAGACAGGTCGACATCCTGCCTCTCTGAAGAAACCCTGGCATATATCGCTGCTTTTAAAAAATGCGGTCCGAAGAACCAATATAAGTCTAAGGGAACCATCTTAAATATTTAGGAAATTTGACAAAGATGATGCGGCTAGCTAAATTATTCGTTACCGAGTAATGCCCATAATGTCGATCTCTAATTATGGCTAACCGGGGTAAGGAGGTGAGATGTTATCAAAGGATGAACTGAAATCGAAAGTCTGCCAGGAGATAGACAATAAGAGCGAAGAAATTATAGGGGTGGCAACGGCTGTCTTGAATAGCCCCGAAACCGGCTTTCGTGAAGTAAAAACTTCGCGCCTTGTCACTCAGAAGTTTACAGAACTGGGGATATCATATCGAGATGGCCTTGCTATTACTGGCGTCAAGGGGATGGTGCACGGGGGTACGGATGGTCCCACCGTAGCGATTTTAGCCGAGTTGGATTCACTATTAGTCCCTAACCACCCAAAGGCTGACCCCAAAACAGGTGCAGCCCATGCTTGTGGTCATCATGCCCAAATAGGGATGCTCTTTGGCGTGGCGGCAGCATTAATTGGTGCTGGAATTCTGCCCTTTCTAGCCGGGAAGGTAGTATTTATGGCCGTGCCCGCTGAAGAATATATCGAGCTTGAGTTCCGGAATAGTCTGCGCAAGCAAGGTAAGCTTTCATTCTTGGGAGGAAAAGCAGAGCTTATCAAGCTGGGGGAGTTTGATGATGTCGATATGGCGATGATGACGCACACCGCTACCCCGGAGACGAAGAAACTTGCCCTGGGTGGGACAAGTAATGGGTCGGTAGCCAAGCAGATCCAGTTCGTCGGGCGGCGTGCTCACGCTGGGGGCGCACCTCATCAGGGAATAAACGCACTCAATGCAGCTATGCTTGCCCTTTCCGCCATTCATGCTCAGCGGGAAACCTTCCGCGATGATGACGCCATAAGGGTACACCCCATTATCACTTATGGAGGGGAAGCAGTGAATGTTGTTCCTGCCGATGTGCGTATGGAGACCTTCGTCAGGGGCAAAACGATAGAGGCTATTAAGAATGCTAACTGTAAAGTAGACCGTGCTCTTAGAGCCGGGGCAATGGCTATGGGGGCTAAAGTGCGCATAACTACGCTTCCTGGCTATCTGCCTATGAGCAATGACGCCAACGTGCAGAAGCTGTATCGAGCGAACGCTATCTCTCTCGTTGGAGAGAAAGAACTGGACCGACCAAGACATGGCTCGGCATCTACGGACATGGGCGATGTAAGCCATATCATGCCTGCCATTCATCCCTTGGCCGGGGGGGTTGTAGGGACGATTCATAGCCATGATTATCTTGTAGAGAATTATGAGACTGCTGTACTCAATCCTGCTAAAGCTATGGCGATGACAGTTATTGACCTGCTGGCTGATAATGCTGCCAAGGGAAAAGAAGTTTTGGCTAAAAGCAAGCCCAGAATGACTAAGCAGGAGTATCTTGATTTTATGGAGAGCCTGCTCACCGAAGAGGATTATGAAAGCTAGGCTAAATACTCATCTCCAGGCAATGATACGCATGATCAAAGCATGAGGCTCCTAGAATTGAAGCACGCATCGTCCGGGTTACTGGAATGGGACTAGACAGGAATACGAATCTGTTGGTATGATACACATTCTAACTAAGTAACGAAAGGAGAAAAAGACATGGCAAAATGGGCAGACTTGGCAAATGAATTGAGAAGCAAACTATGGTTAAAGACACATCCCATAGGGTACAAGCGCTTTGAGAACCCGGATGAACTGGATAAAATACCAGACCTGAAGCGCATGGAGCACTTTTTTGTCTTCTGCCAGATGATAGCACAGGCCAGAAAACTGGGACTCACGGTGGGGGCTAAAAACACAGACCCGGCATACTCTCACTGTGCACGAATCCATGGTCTCAAAGCAGTTCCTCCAGGCATGGATACCCCGGTGCATGGACTCAGATGGTGTAGCAGCTGGGAGGATGAAAAGAAGCGATTTGAAGCATTCCCCAGGATAATGGCTGGCGGTGGGGTGGTGCTTGCTCCATTATCGACGATAACATTCGAGCCTGATGTTATCCTTATCTACGGAGACCCCGCCCAAATTATCTTGATAATTCAGTCTATGCAAAGGAAAGAGTTCGAACGTTTCCAATTTGCCTGTATTGGTGAATCCTCTTGTGCGGACTCACTGGCCGAGTGCTACTTAACAGGAAAGCCAAAGGTGGGACTGCCGGGTGTCGGAGAGCGTGTGTTTGGTCATGTTAGAGAGGATGAGCTGGTGATTGCCCTTCCCCCTCCTTATTTGAACAAGGCGCTGGATGGCTTGCGTGAACTGGGGTTGACTTATCCCATCCCTTCCAATATGAGCATTGATATGGATGTTAAGCCTGGCTTGGCCAGAGCCTACCCGGATGATCCGGAGTTCAAGTGATCGCTCATAGTAGACTTAACCCGTAATTAGGAAGTATCTGAAACTATTAATCTCCGCATAGGAGGCAGTGATGGATGTAACAGAATGCGTTCTAACGAGAAAGAGCATACGTGCGTTCAAGTCAATACCTGTACCAAAAGAGCTTCTGAACAGAATACTGGATGAAGCAAGCCGCTGTGCGTCAACAGCAAACACACAGCCATGGGAGTTCGCTGTTTTCGGAGGGCAGGTCATGGAAGAAATGAGAAGGGCTTACCGGGAGCGTTACCTGGCCGGGGTCAGGCCTGATACTGAGATACCATATGAACCCACGTTGTGGCCCGAGCCTTTTCGTTCCCGTAGAGCCGGAGTCGGCAGAACATCCCTGGGCTCTTTTATCGGGATTGACCGTGCTGACAAGGAAACACGTGACCAGTTTGTCCTCAGAGGATATGAGTTCTTCGGAGCGCCAAATGGGGTAATAATATACGTTGATAGTGTCCTGGAGAAAGATTTCTTATCCTGGGCCATGATTGACATCGGTGGTATTCTGCAAACGATACTGCTGCTGGCCCACAATTATGGCTTAGGTTGCTGTCCTCAAGCACAGATGATATATTATCCGGATGTCATCCGCAGTTTAATGAATGTTCCTTCTTCCAAAAAGATAGTTGTCGGGCTTTCCATTGGCTACCCGGATGATGATGACATTATCAATAAGTACCAGAGCTGGAGACTACCACTCGAAGAAATCACAACCTGGCACGGTATCTGAAAATTGATAATGGTTCACGAAGGCTATGGTGATGGCCACTCTATATCCCCCACCTTTAATTGACTATCTCTAGAGCTTGGCCGTCAGTTCGCGCACATCGTCAATACTATCGAGATTCATGACCATATTAATAATCTGACGTGCTCTCTCTTCGTCAAGGTGAGCCGATGCCAGTGCCGCGAATTTCTCCTCCATCTTTTCCACAGAAGAAGTCAGGGGTTCCAGATTGACTGTCTCCTCTTCGGCAGTGAATACCCTGCCATCATTGGTATATACCTCAAAACCCGGTTTGGTTCTACCTTCCTCACATACCAGTTCTACCTTTCTGGCCACCTCCGCTACCTCCGGGTCATCATAATGTTCAGCGTAGAAACGGACGGTTTCTACCGGTCGGCCGAGAATAGTGGCGGCAGCACAGAATTGCATACTCATCTGGGCTTGGAACTGACTGGTGAAAGGGCCGGCAAAATCTGAGCCGGCATAAGAGGTTCCACCGGGTCGCGTTTTTTCCACGACTCGGGTGATGTCTCTTGCCTTTAGTCCCAGCTTGGCCAGTGGGCGAGCTGCCTGAATAGGTAACTGGTTGACTCCGCAGGCAGGGTAAGGCTTGACCACTATTTCTGAGATTAAGAAGGTACTTCCCAGGCCCTCGGTAATGAGTCGAGCCCTTTCTGTTGTCCCTGCCCAGCAGTTCAGAAAACCGTGTTTACCCTCAAGCACATAGGGGGCGGTAGTAGCTCCCCCTTTGGCAAGTATGGCTGACAGCACTCCAGTTCGAGCACATACTCCTGCTTCAAACACCGGCTCCATGGTGCCACCCCACCACCCTTCATTGGGTACTCCGGGGGTCAGACTGGCCGCATAACCCAGGGCATGGGTCAGCCTGTCTGCATCGAGTTTCATAAGCTTGCCCGCCGTAGCGGTAGTGCCTATAGTACCCATGATAGGGCCAGGACGAAAGGCAGTCATGGCCATGGGGAAAACACCCCTGGAAATACGGCCCATAAGCTCGTAGCCAACAACAAGACCGAGCAGCGTATCCTTTCCAGAAGCTCGTTCCTGCTCTCCTATGGCTAAAGCTACTGGTACCATCATAGTCCCCGGGTGCCCCATGAATGCCGTATCCTCCTGTAGTATGCTGTGAGCCAGGACACAATTGGCTAATATGGCATCAAGTAAAGCAACCTTCAACCCGCACCCGAACACAGTGGAATCGCCGGAGCTCTTCCTGGCGATTTCGATAGCCGTCCGGGAATGGGGTAGCTCACGGCCAGCATAGGCAGCACTGAGTGCATCTAATATTCTGGTCTTGGCAAGCTTCCTGACTTCCTCCGGTAAATCAGCATAGTTTAATCCGTGTACGAACTTGGCTAAGGTCCTGGTGATGCTTTCCTTTTTATCTCTCTTCTTGGTCGTCATACTTCCCTCCTTAGAACCAGCACGCTCTGAGAGTATTAAAGGGGACTAGTATCTCTCGCCACTACCTGATAACTTCACACACCTCATCAATAGGCCGCCTCTCCTTTGGAGATGGACTTTCTGCCGGATAGCCAACCGGGATGAAAGCGACAATGTCCATTTCCGGAGGTACCTGGAGAATGCTTTCGATTTTCCCCTTGGCTTGTATAGGTCCTGTCATCCATACTGCCCCCAGGCCCATCTGGTGTAAGATTAAAAGTAGATAAGTGATGGCTGAAGCTACAGACTGTATACGGCTGTTACATACGTTCCGCCACTGGCGCATTTGACCGGCTCGTGGGTCAGTTTGTTCGCGGGCGGCTAAAATCTGGTCAACCAGTGAATGATATTGCGCTGCGGCGACCGCAATAGCTGCCGGCGCACTCCGGAAGAAAGCCGCTCTCTCTTTCCACCAGATTGCGGCATCACCAAACTGTTCGGCTTCTGGCCAGGATGCCAAAAGGTCAGAACTTACCTGTACGGCGTCCGCGATAGCTCCGATTGTGCCTCGATTAAGAATAATATAGAAGTGCCAGTTCTGCTGGTTGCCGGCGTTGGGTGCCCATGTGGCCAACTCGATAGCCTGCATTAATAACGATTCAGGGACTTCTGTTTCTTGCCAGCGGCGGATGGAGCGTCGGCCTCTAATCAGGTTTCCCAAATCGGCAAGTTCCATGTGTTATGCTCCTTTCCGGTAGCTCTTCTGGTGAACATTATAGCTCTAGATGACCACCAACTTTCGCAATAACTCCGCGTGTTTCTTACAGTCCGGTAGGTTTAAATTCACCCCAAACACTACGCAGAATACCGCATATCTCACCCAGAGTAGCGTATGTCTTGACGGCATCTAGTATAGAGGGCACCATGTTCACACCGTCTTCAGCAGCCTTTTGAACCACTTTAAGAGAAGCGTCCACCTTCTTATTATCTCTTTCCCGTCTTAGCTTCTTTAGCTTTTCTACCTGTCGGTGCTCTTCTTCGGTGTCCACTTTTCTAATCTCTATGGGTAGGGGCTCATCGACTACATACTTATTCACTCCGACCACTACTGTTTCTCCACTTTCAACCTTCTTCAGCCTTTCATAGGCTGACTTGGCAATCTCCCTCTGCTGGAAGCCTTGTTCAAGGGCAGCTATAGCACCGCCCATTGCCTGAACCTTATCAAAAATTTCTGTCGCTTGTGCCTCCAGTTCATCGGTTAACGCCTCAATATAATATGAGCCGGCTAACGGGTCTACCGTATCGAAAACGCCACTTTCATCAGCTACGATTTGCCGAGTTCTGAGGGCTACCCTAATCGATTCCTCGCTGGGGAGAGCTAAGGCTTCATCATAGCATGACATCCCTGTACTGGGTAGACCACTGAGTGCTGCCACCAGCGCCCCAATAGTTCCCCGCACAATATTATTCAAAGGCTGCTGAGCTGTGAAATAACTGCCGGCAGTATAAGAACTACAGGCACATTTAATGGCTTCCGGATTCTTGGCATGAAACTTTTCCTTCATTACTCTGGCCCACATTCTCCGGTAGGCTCTGAATTTACAGGTCTCCTCAAACAGGTCTATTCCGGCGGTGCCGAAGAAGCTACCTATAGAGGGGGCAAAATCATCTATACTCAGTCCCCGTTTAATCAGCTCTTCGAAATAAGCCACGGCATTAGCCAGCGTAAAAGCCATCTCTTGAGGAGCTGTCGCTCCGGCCTCTCTGATATGATAGCCACTTACCTGCATTGGGCTCGCGCTCTTCATGCCATTGCGGATGCAGTATTCAACAACATCACACGTAAACTTAACCTGTGGTCGGGGCGGGAATATTTGTGTGCCTCGAGCAATGAACTCCTTTAGGCAATCATTCTGCGAAGAGAAGCGCCCCGCATAAAGTGGCACTCCTCGCTGCTCAAAGAGCGCTATTGCCCAGGCTAAATATATTGGCCCAATAGCACTGACTACAGAAGCAAAACTCATATATTCTGTAGGAATACCATCGAACATGATTTCCGAATCAAGCAGGGAATCGAGGCACACTCCCTGTTTACCCACTTCACCTAAAGCCAGAGGATGGTCACTATCCAAACCAATCTGTGTAGGCAAATCCAGGGCACCCCCACTTACCTGTGCGGAGCCCAGACTAATTAAGTATTTCAGCCACTTGTTTGTGCTTTCCGGGGTACCAAATCCCGCATAAGCACCGCCTCTCCCAAACATCTCTCGGCACATAGCCGGGGTCATGCCTCGATTTAACCTGACAAAGGGGTACTCCCCCGGATTACCCACCTTATTTCTGTAATCCCAATCTTGCAGGTCTTCAGGGGTGTAAATTACCTTTAGCGGTATACCAGACGTAGACATGATTTGCTCCATTGCATCTAACCTCCCTCCGGCAAAAGTTAGCTATCCTTTGACAACATTCCAGAAATAGTTAGCAATTATCAAGGCATCCCCAAATTCCTCAAGCCACCCACAAAATAGTTTTGTCCCGTTATGAAGCTGGCATCATCAGATGCCAGAAACACTGCCAGGGCACCAATATCTTCGGGCTTCCCCAGTCGACCAAAACCGGTCGAGCGCTCATATGCCTCCCTTATCTCAGCACTTGCTCGCATAAGTAAGCGGGTTTCGATTGGACCAGGAGAAATAGCATTGACGTTTATCCCGTGAGTAGCTACCTCTTTAGCCAGTGCCATGGTAAAACCAATGATACCGGCCTTGGCGGTGGAATAATCAGTGGCTCCCGCGAGACCAACCATTCCAGCAGTGGAAGCGATATTTATTATCTTGCCGCTTTTTCTCTCTATCATGTGATTAATCACTGCCCGGGTACAATTAAAGACCCCGCCAAGATTTATACCGAGCACAAAATCCCAGACTTCTTTTGGCTTTTCATGAAAGAGAGATGCCTTTCCCTCCTGACCACTCCCACCAGCATTATTGACCAGTATATCTATCCTGCCAAACTCGTCCAGGGTAGCCTGGACCATCTGGTTAGTCTCCTGGCTAGCGGCTACATCAACTTTTATCGCTAGTGCTTTCCGGCACAGTGCCTTAATTTCATTGACTACTCCGCTGGCTGGCTCCATCTCAAGGTCAGCCACCACCACATCAGCCCCGCCTCTGGCCATGCCAATGGCGATGGCTCTACCTATCCCGTTAGCCCCTCCGGTCACTATGGCCACTTTGCCATCTAACTTCATGTAACCCTCTCTATCCTTCATATAAATGGAAAGGCTACTGTTTAGGATGCTCGCAATAGTCTAAATTCCATCGCATTCGGCGCTGCTATGTTTGACCAGTTTATGCCTTAGTCAAAGGAGGTGGGCAGTCATCACACTGACCTGCACCCACCTCCTTGAAGCCAGAATACTTATTCTACTGGTTTTAGCTCATGTCGCCCGTAATATGCTATCTTGACCCTGTAAGCTTTTCCTTCAAATCAAGGTCCAGCCAGACGTACTTCGGGTAAACGGCCCAGCCCTGATTGTAACCCATCTCGAACTCGCCGCTGTAACCCTTGAGCCATGGTTGCCAGAAATCGTAGGTATAAGTCGCCGGTAACAGAATATACCAGGCCTGTTCAAGGTAATACACGTTGGCCTCTTTCATCAGGGCACGCCGTGCCTGTTCATCAAAATAGACGTTGGCGATATCCTCCCAGTACTTGTCAGCTTTCGCATCTGAAACGCAGCTATAGTTCCAGTAATTTCCTGTGGTTGTCTGCAGCTGCTTGAAAGGTATGAAAGTGCCTGACCAGCTAGCCAGAATCAGTTGGTTCGCTGTGTGCGTCTTACGGCCCCAGATAGAGCTGTAGACAGCGTATTCCTTGGGTGATATCTCAAGGTCAACACCTACTTTAGCCAGGTAGAATTTCAGCAGGGAGGCCAGGTCGGCACTAGCTTGATAACAGATTATCTCACCCTTGAGACCATTAGGATATCCGGCCTCGGCCAGAAGCTGCTTCGCCTTGTCCGGGTGATATTCGAACTGCTCCTGTACCGACTGTGGTAGCTCTTCAAAGGGTGTGACCGTGTCCATAAGCTCGGGTATTGGAGAGCTTGGCGCGCCTATCAACTCGTACTCACCGCCGTAGTATGTGTCGCCTATCTCTTTCTGGTCGATAGCCATCATGAGTGCTCTCCGAAGCCTGACGTCATTGAAAGGTTCCATGTCAACCCTTGGCGAAAGCGTTGCTGGCTGAACAAGGTTTCTCACGTATTTTAGATCAGGGTTGGTCTGCTTCATGGTCTTCGCATCTTCCCAGCTGAGAGGTCCGTTGGAATATCCGCCAACATGGTCAATCTTCCCTGTCCTCAGCGCCGCCTGGGCTGTGGACTGGTCCTCTATAATCAGCATCTTCACCATATCTACGTACGGAAGCTGGTTCTCCGGGATGAGGGGGTCTTTCATCCAGTAGTTGGGGTTCCTCTTCAGAGTCGCCATGCTTCCATCAACGTAATCCGTCAGTATGAAGGGGCCGGTACCACACTCCCTCTCCCAGGCATTGAGGTCTCCCCACTTCTCTATCGCCTCGTGCGGCACCATCTCTGAGACCTGGCTGGCCATCTCGTAGACATATCCCGCCTTGCCGGGCATACACTTTAGAACGACCGTCCATTTATCCGGGGCATAAATCGCTTCTGATAGTGACTCTTTATAAACGAAATGTCGGTCCGCGGGATAACCGGTCCCATGATAACACCTGGGATGTGTCCATAAGCGAATTAGGGAGAAAACAACATCATCTGCGGTCAATTCTCTGCCGTTCACTGGCGGCTTATCGTGGAAATACACTCCCTTACGTATGTGGAAGACGAGAGTATTTTCATCTTGCAGTTCCCAGCCTGTAGCTACCCCACCGGCGCACAGATAAGGTGGAGGAAACAGATAATAGCGCCAGGAGGCTTCTCCGGTGCCGGCCGGTCCCCTTGCCCAGTCTGCGGTCATCAGCGCATCAAACGTCAGCGGCATCGTTCGGGCACTCCATATCAGGCCAAAAACTTCGTCGAAGGATAGTGGCGGTACCGATAAACGAAAGTTTAACACCCCGCCATACTTTGGCTTTTCAATCGATTTCTCCACTACCGTTCCGTCCAGCTTGGTTAACTTTACCTTCACCATCTCCACCTTTTCCTCCGGCGCAGCTGGCTTCTCTACGGCTGGCTTCTCTTCAGTCGGTGTAGATGGCTTCTCCGTGGTCGGTGGCGCCGGTTTTTCCTCTTCTGGAGGTGCCGCTGGTGCACAGGACGCCAGCACCAAAGCTGCCACCATCAAGCAACTTACCACCAACCATACAATTTTCTTTTTCATGTCCTTCCTCCTTTCTCGATTTGTCTAAAACATGGTTGAACTTAGTCTGTAAAGCTGTTAGCTTCCGCGGTCTCGATGTTTTTCTGTGTATATAAGAACGTGATGTGTTCTTATGCGGAAATATTTTACTAAACTTTATAGCATAGCCTTCAGTAGGTTGTCAAGCCCGCTAAAGTCGCTTGACAACTTGATGAAGCACAGCTTATAATTTGCGCAGTCAGACATGTTCTGTTCTTATACGTACATCATCGCGCATCGTATTAAGTGCGAAAGTCAGATAAAAGGAGCCCTGGCAGCTAACCACGTTCCTTGTTAAATCAAATAACGTTGGGAGGTATCAGATGGATGCATTATTGAGTGACTTGCGTGTGTTGGATTTGTGCGAAGGTGGCGCTGCGGTGTGTGCCAAAATTCTTGGCGATATGGGGGCCGATGTAATCAAGATAGAGAAGCCCTGTGGAGACCAGGCACGCAATACGGGGCCTTTTTACGAAGGCATTCCCCACCATGAGAGAAGCCTTTTCTGGTTTGCTTTCAATAATAATAAGCGCGGCATAACACTTGATATAGAGACGGTAGATGGTCAGCAGATTTTCAAGAAGCTGGTTGAAAAAGCTGATATTGTCGTGGAAAGCTTCCACCCGGGATACATGGAGGGGCTGGGGCTGGGTTACGAGGCATTAGAGGCAATCAATCCCAAGATAATAATGACTTCCATTACTCCCTTCGGCCAGACAGGACCGTACAAGGACTACCGGGCTTATGATATTGTGGCCTGGGCCATGGGAAGTATCATGAGTGTTACTGGTGACCCTGACCGGCCGCCGCTTCAAGTTGGCTTACCACAGGCGTACATCGCTGGGGGTACTTACGGTGTGGAGGGGACTATGGTGGCTTACTATGAGAGACAGAATTCTGGACTTGGTCAACATGTTGATGTTTCTATTCAGGCTGCCCTGACTTGGATTAATTCCGAGTTAGTCCCGGCCTGGACTTTTATGGGTGTCATCGCCAGCCGTACCGGTGCTTTCCCTGGTAGGCGTGGTATGATACGCCCCCCCTTACTTTGGCCTTGCCAGGATGGATATGTAAACTACCTGATATTAGCCGGACAACCCGGGGCAGAGAGAAACAAGGCAATGGCCAAGTGGTTAGAAGATGAGGGCTTTGCGACTGAGTACTATAGAACAAAGGATTGGGACAACTTTGACTGGATGCAGATAACTGAAGAGGAACTGAAGGAGCTTCTCCCACCACTGCAAAATCTCTTCATGGCTCATTCGATGAATGAGCTCTTTAATGAAGCTGTACGGAGGATTATCACCCTGTTTCCCGTGGCTACGCCTAAGGATGTCGTGGAAAGTCCTAACCTTGAGTTCAGGAAATACTGGGCACCTGTATACCACGACGAGCTTGATACCACCATAGTGTATCCCGGGCCATTTGCTCTGCTGACCGAAACCCCACCGACAATAAGACGCAGGGCACCATTGCTGGGAGAGCACAACCGGGAGGTATATGTTAAAGAACTGGGGCTGACAGTGAAAGACCTTATCTCCCTTCAAGGTATGGGTACCATTTGAAGATAAATTATGAGCGAGGAAGGAGCTAGTTATGGGAGTATTTGATGGGGTAAAGGTTCTCTGTTTCACCTATGCTGGTACCGCTAATATAGCCATGAGAGTACTGGGTATGTATGGGGCTACCGTGGTACGGGTAGAATCCAAGTCAAGACCCTGCAATCTGAGAGTATCCGGCCCTTTCCGAGATAACCAGCCGGGACTCAACCGGAGCGGCTACTACGCGATGTACAATAATGACCGTTACAGTATCGCTGTTGATATGAAGCATCCTAAGGCCAGGCGAGTAATAGATGGATTGCTGCTCTGGGCGGATATTGTCGCCGAAAACTTCAGTCCTGGCACAGTCGAAAGACTCGGTGTGGACTATGCTGCGGTTAAGGCTGTCAATCCCGAGGTGGTCTATCTCAGCATTTCTTCACAGGGACAGATTGGGCCCTATCGTGAAATGCCATCATACGGCCCTCAGTTACAGGCATTTACCGGCCATGTTTATATGACTGGCTGGCCGGATAGAGTTCCCGACCAGATAGGCCAATCCTACCCTGATTTTATTACTCCGGTATATGCTTGTGCAGCGGTGATAGCTGCCTTAGACTATAAACGCAGAACTGGTAAGGGCCAGTACATTGACCAGGCGAATGTCGAGCCCACTGTACATTGGCTAGCACCGGCAATCCTTGACTACACAGCGAATAAAGTGGTTGAGGACAGGGCTGGTAACAGTGTGCCCTACGCAGTTCCGCATAATGCCTACCCCTGCAAAGACGAGGACAGCTGGTGTGCCATTGCGGTAATGACAGATGCAGAATGGCTAAATCTATGCAAAGTAATGGGCAAACCAGAATTAGCCACCGACCCCATGTTTGCCACTTTGCTTGACAGGAAGAAGAACGAAGCTCGATTAGACTCAATAATAGGTGAGTGGACAGCTAACCTTACGTCGGGTGAGGTAATGGAGAAGCTACAGGCGGCCAAAGTATCGGCTGGGAAAGTCATGAATATGCAGGAGATTGTTGAGGACGAGCAACTCAGACACCGTGGTTTTTATAAAACGCTAGACCATCCAGAGATGGGTCCTTATGAAGCACTTAACACCGCCTATGTTTTGTCCCGGACACCGTCTGAAATACGTTTACCATCTCCTTGCATCGGAGAACATAGCGAATATGTCTGCCGGGAATTACTGGGTATGTCTGACGAGGAGTTTGTCGAGCTACTGAACGAGGGTGTTTTTGAATAAGCCAGGCTCTTATTGCAAAGGAGGTGAAGCCAGTGGCCAGAATGATGTGTCCCGTAAAGAAGATGGAGATAAATGTACCTGATGAGTGTCCTCAGGACTGTATGCACTTTAAGTTGGGCATGTGTACCCATCCAGATATGATCGCGTTAATGGGGCAGTCTGTAACGAGGTCAGGAATACCAATAAAGCCAATTTATACGCCCGAAGACCTGGGCGACTGGGATTTCAAAGAGAAATTGGGTGAACCCGGTGGGTACCCTTATACCCGGGAAAATAGACCTATGATGCCCCCGGCACCAGCCAAAGCGCCCACCAAAGCGTCCACCAAAGCACCCGTTAAGGAAGCTGACAAGCAGCCAGCACCCATGTCATCTGCCGTGCGGGATGCTGCCATGAGGGGAGCGAGCCAGTATGCTGGCTTTGGTACTGCTGAAACCACCAATGAATGGTTTAAATTCCTGCTCAGCCAGGGGGCAACAAATCTTAGCGCTGCCTGTGACTTGCCAACGCAAATTGGTTATGATGCTGACCATCCGCTTGCCCTGGGAGAAGTAGGTAAATCAGGTGTACACATTGGTTCCTTGGCTGATATGGAGGCTATGCTTGATGGCATCCCTCTGGGTGAGATGGGAGTTGGTTCCGTGGTTAGTGCCATGGGGCCAATATATTTAGCCTGGACAATAGCAGTGTGTGAAAAGCGAGGAATACCTCTCCAGGAGGTGCGGTTCTTTTCGCAGAACGATTGCCTTAAAGAGTTCATGGCCCGGGGGACACAGATTTTCCCGGTTAAACCACAGGTCAAATTTAATTGTGACCTCGTTGAGTTCTGTGCCCGCAATAATATGATATACGCCCGCCCAATGCAGATAAGTGGTTATCATATCAGGGAGGCTGGAGCTACGGCACCTCAAGAACTGGCTTTTACCATGGCTAACGCGGTGGCCTATATTGATGAGCTTGTGGGTCGAGGGCTTAGCGTCGATGATTTTGTCCCTCTCCTATTTGTCTTTTTCGCCGGCGGTATAGACCTGTTTGAAGAGGCATGCAAATACAGAGCCTTCCGAAGAATGTGGGCTAAAATAATGAAAGAGAGATATCAGAGCACAAATCCGGCAGTTCTTCATTGTGCCTGTACCTCTTATACCGCGGGTAGCTATTACACCGCTCAACAGCCCCTGAATAATATAGTGCGCGGGACTATTGAGTTACTTAGTGCCATTCTTGGCGGTTTGCCGGGGGCAACAGTCTCCTCTTACGATGAGGCACTGGCTCTACCATCTCCCGAAGCGGTGCGAGTGGCCTTGAGAACACAGCAGATTGTGGCTGAGGAAACCGGAGTAAACCGTGTCCTTGACCCACTGGGTGGCTCATACTACGTTGAAGCACTAACCGATGAACTAGAGGCAAGAGCAACCGAAATCTTTGATAAAGTTCAGTCCATGGGTGGTGCTATAGCCGCTCTCGAGCAGGGCTACCAGCAGAGAGAGATAGCTGTATCAGCCTATGAAAGGCTTAAGAAGGTTGAGAGTGGTGAAACAGTGGTGGTCGGGGTTAATAAATATGCCATGGAGGAACCAACAACGATAGAAGTTAGAAAGGTAGACCCTGAGGAAGAGCGCCGGCAGGTAGAGAAGGTTAAGAAATTAAAGCAGGAAAGGGACAACGATAAGGTAAACGCTGCCCTTGCTCGACTTAAGAAAGAGGCCGAGGAGGGGGTCAATTTAGTGCCTTGCCTGATAGACACAGTCAAGACCTATGCTACCCTGGGTGAGATATGTGACACTCTTCGTGGTGTTTGGGGTGAATTTAAACCTGTCACCTTATAAATATAAGGTTACTACGCTGCGATAGTAAGGAGATAAAACCAATGAATGAAAAAAAA
>Ga0068714_10001843_pt1 | contig 29016 bp, 18 predicted proteins | sample MTBNYHSulfiMetaG_FD_62988 | JGI IMG/M metagenome (GOLD analysis project Ga0068714, IMG submission 62988) | Enrichment culture microbial communities from rom New York Harbor, USA that are MTBE-degrading - MTBE-NYH (New York Harbor Sulfidogenic)... | ecosystem: Environmental > Aquatic > Marine >...
AGCGACATAGATCAGCCACAGGACCAGGGTCGTCGTCAGCCGAGCATCCCAGGTCCACCAGATGTCCCAGGAAGATTTCGCCCAGATCGGCCCGGTGATCAGAACCAGCGAGCAGAACAGAACGCCCAGTTCCGCCGAAGCCGCCGCGCGATGATCCCAGCGAGGCTGCCGCGTCGCCAGGAAGCCGATGCTACCGACGCAAACGACAAAGAACGCCAGGAAAGAGACCCAGGCCGAGGATACATGAAAATAGAAAATGCGCTGCACGTCGCCCATGGTCCGCTCGCGAGGGGCGTACAGGAACACCCCGGCCAGCGCGACAGCCATCGCACAGAACAGCGCCCAGGCAAACACCCGCTGCAACACGCTCGACCTGCCGCTGGAAATCGCTCTATTCCTCCAGAACATAGCCAAAAGTCAGGTACGATACCGTAACGTAAATCAGGTTGCAACCGATCAGGATTCGCAGCCCGCTATAATACTCCGCCATCTCGCCCCCCTCGAACAGCACCGCGCAGCTTTCGACCGCCGCGATCAGCACCGGCACGACTACCGGAAAGACCAGGATCGGCAGCATTACCTCCCGCATTTTCGTGTTCGCCGACACCGCCGACAACAGTGTTCCCACCGCGCAGAATCCCGACGTGCCCAGCAGAATCACAAGAAGCAGCCGAATGAGAACCGCTTGCACGTTCAGGTCGAAGAGAACGACAAAAGCTGACAGCAAGAACACCTCGGCAATCAGCATGAACACCGTGCTGCTCAGCCACTTGCCGAGATAGATGTAGCCCGGCTCCAGGGGCGCCAGCAGCATTCCCTCCAGGCCATGGTTCTCCTTCTCCAGGGCGAAGGAGCGATTGAGTCCCAGGATGCCCGCAAACGTGAAGGCTATCCAAAGAACCCCGGGGGCGAGCCGCCGGGTCTCTTCCCGCGTCACCTCGAAGGCAAAGTTGAGAATCACCAGGACGAGCAGGCCGAAGACCAGCATCGCCAGCAGTACCTCTTTCGTGCGCAGCTCCAGCCGCAGGTCCTTGCGGAATATCGCCCAAGTCTGACTCAGCATTGCGTCGAGTTTACTCCTCGTATCTTGTTCTTTCTGCACTTCGTTGAACTGCTGCTTCCACTTGCTATCGCTGTCCTTGGACCCAGCGCGCGTAGGCTTGGTGAATTCTTGTGTCGCCGTCCGGCTTGACTTCCTCTTGCTCTACCAGATTTCCCTGATTAAGGATGGCGGCGTGGTCGGCCAACGCCAGCCCGCGCTCCAGGTCGTGCGAAGTCAGAATCAAGGTAATCTCTCCCGCTTGGGCGATCAGGTCCTGAAGCAGCGCTGCGGAGGGACCGTCCAGCCCGGTATAAGGTTCGTCGAAGATCAGAATCCGCGGGCGGTGGACAAAAGCTCGGGCGATGCCGAGCCTTTGCTGCATTCCGCGAGAGAAGTCCCGCACCGGCTCCCGAGCGCGATGTTCCAATTCGAGCTGACGCAGAAGGGCCGCAATGCGCTCCCTTGGCTTTTCAATCCGGTGGAGCCGGGCATAGAACAGCAAATTCTCCTCAGCAGTGAGGTCGCCGTAGAGCGCTGTCGTGTGGGAGAGAAAGCCGATCCGGCTGCGCAGCTCGCTTTCCCGGCCGTTCAGCGGCTTGCCACCAAAGCAAACCTCGCCCCGCGAGGGCCGCATCAACGTGGCCAGAATGCGAAGCAGGGTGGTTTTCCCCGCGCCGTTACGGCCGAACACCGCCCAGCGTTGGCCTTGTTCGATCCGAAGCGAGACGTCCCGCAGCGCTACCGTGCGGCCGAAGAACTTGCTGACTGCGGCCAGCTCGAGCAGGGAAGGCGCTTTTTCCGAAGGGGTTTCAGTCATCGCGTTCATTCCATCAAGTTTAGCATGGTTCGCGCATCGTTCAATGCCGATTGGAAGCCGTCTCGCGTTCTTTGGCGGATCGTGCCACGACAAGCGCAGCCAGCAGCAGCGCCAGAGTCGTACCGGCAAGGATTGGCACTTGATAGCGGGCGATTGCGGGAGGCGCCTCCGCGATGCGCCCTTCCTGCACACGCGGATGACCGGCAGGCGCAGCCGCGGGAGTTTCCCGGAGAACCATCTTCAGTGTCTCTCCCGGCATAAAAGGCTCCGTCGTCCGGTATCGAGTCCATCCGCTTCCTGTGTCCAGTCCCACCGCGATCAGCTGCGTGCTCCCGGCGACCAGGCTGGAGGGGAAAGTGAAAACGGGAAAGATATCGAAGGGGTGGAAGAACCGCTCCTCGTGCAGTTGGCCGCCGGGCTGAAAAGGCAAGCGATATTCGACGTCAAGGGTGGCCCGGCCCGGCGGGATGGCGGAGTCGATCCGGTAACCTTCAGCCTCTTGGGTGGGTTGCAGGGTGATGGATCTGGAGGTGTTGCCAGTGGTGATCTTCGCGCCGACCTCACCGGCGCCTTCGGACGGGATGTAAAAGCGAAGGGTTGTCCTATCCGGCGTGATCGTCAGGCCGGTTGGATTTTCAACCCGGTACCGCTTTCGGACAACGAGAGTATCGTCCTGAAGTCCGAAGAAGAGAAAAGCCAGGCTGATCTCGAGGGGGCTTGAAGCGTTGGCCGGCGCGAATGCCTCCGCCCGCGACGTCTCACCCATCTCCCTGTTCTGCGCGCGGGCTGTCGCCGGAGTAAACGCCAATGCGGCTGTGAACAGAGCCAGTCCTGTGCCCTGATGCCACAAATTTCTCGGTGTAGAGTAGAGTTTCACCTTCGTCTCCGGTTTCCGTGCGGCCGAGCAGGGTTGTTATCCTGATCGTTGCTCCCAGGCGTTTCGCCCTTGCTCTCCGGCCCGGGCCGGGATGATGGAGCCTGTGTCGGTGCGATTCGCCTGAGAGGCAGGAGGCAGAGGAGGGTTCCCAGCACCATCACCACTCCGCCGATCCAGAGCCATGCCACCAGGGGATTGCGATAGATATGCACAACCGCGTTCGCATAATCCTCAATGCCGGCCAGAACGAAATAGAGGTCCTCCCGCAGCGTGGAATGGATCGCGACTTCGCTGGTGGTCTGCTCGCTGGCGTAGTAGAAGCGCTTTTCGGGGTGAGCGGTTTCAATGCGCTGGTCCTCGCGGAGGATTTCAATCCTGGCCCGGGCAAACGCATAGTTGGGATTGCTCGTGTCGTCCTGCGTAATCTCGCTGCACCGGAAAGTGTAAGGTCCGAGCGACAGGCTTTGCTCGGGGCCCAATGTTCCTTGCACCTCGCTGTTGAAGGCCGAGCCGCTTAGCCCGATGACCATCAGGACCATCCCGAAGTGGACGACCGAGCCACCGTAGCGCCGCTGCTCGTATTGAAACAGGCGATTGAGAGCCTGCGGGTACGACTCCCCATAGGCTTTCTGTCGCGCGCTCAGTCCCTGGTAGAACTGGCGTAGGATGACTATGATAACAAAGGCGCTTAAGCTGAAGGACAGGATCGGATAAAGGCTTCGTGCTCCCGACAGGAGAGCTATACCGAGGGTTACCGCTGCCCCGAGCAATGGAAGGCGGAGGTTGCGCCAAAGCCGATGCCCCGGGGTTTGCCGCCAGAGGAGAAGCGGCGCGACTCCCATCAGCAGCATTAGAAGCAGTCCGAGAGGGATATTGATCGCGTTGAAAAACGGCGGCCCCACCGTAATCTGCTTCCCGGTTAACATCTCGGACAAAGCGGGAAAGACCGTCCCGGCCAATACCGCCAGGCAGGCCAGGAGCAAGACCAGATTATTAAAGAGGAAGGCGCTCTCGCGCGACAGGAGGGATTCCACGCGGGATTGGCTTCGCAGATCTTTCAGCCTCAAGACCAGCAGGCCGAAGGCGCAAAGCGCGTTGATTCCGATGAAGACCAGGAAGAAAGTCCCGATACCCGATTGAGCAAAGGCATGAACTGACGCAATCACGCCGCTGCGGGTAATAAAAGTCCCGAGCAGACAGAGCAGATGCGTCAGGAATACCAGGACGAAGTTCCAGACTTTCAGCATCTCCCGGCGTTTCTGAACGAGGATCGAGTGAAGGAGCGCTGTCCCGGTCAACCAAGGCAGGAGCGAGGCGTTCTCCACCGGATCCCACGCCCAGTAGCCGCCCCAGCCCAGCTCGACGTAGGCCCAGTTGGCTCCCAACAGGATGCCCGCTCCGAGGAAGAGCCAGGGGGCTAGCGTCCAGCGCCGAATCGAGCGAATCCACTCGGAGCCGAGTTGTCGCCTCGCCAATGCCGCGAAAGCGAACGCGAAGGGAACAACAAAGCCGACGTAGCCCAGGAACAGCACCGGGGGATGAATCACCATCTCCGGGTGCTGCAAGAGGGGATTGAGGCCGCGACCGTCCGCGGGAACAAAAGGGTGGGTGTGGCCGTCAGGCATCACCTCGACCAGGCGGTTGAAGGGATTCGCCACAAAAAGGTTCAGCAGCAGGAAGAAAGCGGTGGTAAGCGCGATGACCCCTATGACATAAGGCATCAGGAGCGGATGACGTCTCTGTGCCCAGCGGAAAGCCAGCGAGCCATAAACGGTCAGCAGCCAGGTCCACAGCAGCAGCGAGCCTTCCTGCCCGGCCCACAACGCGGCCAGCTTATAGAACATCGGGAGATCGCGATTGGTGTGCTTGGCGATGTAGGCGATTTCAAAGCGGCTCGCGGCCAGGAAATACCACAGGCATCCCATGGCTACGCTGAGCAGAATAAAGGTTGCGTACATACTCGCCCGGGCGCTTGTCAGGAGAGGCTGACGACTGTTCTTTCCTGCCAGGGCCGCCGCAGCGGTTGCGTAGAGACAGAAGGACAACGCAAGAAGAAGACACAGGTGGGCGAGATTATCCATAAAACCTCTCAGCCTGTCTTATCTATATACTGTGACATAAGCCCTGTTTGTCATTCCGAATCCCGATTCATCCCTTCGGCTTCGCTCAGGGCAGGCGGGATGAGGAATCTGACTCCGCGGCACGAAGTTTTTCAGAAGGTCACATTCTTCGCCCCGATGAATCGGGGCTCAGAATGACAACCTGATAATCTGTCTCGCACTTATGTCGCTATGTATAAAAACAGGGCAAGACCTTTGAGCCTTGGGCCCTTTCCCTGTGTTTTGCAATCGTCTCAGACTCTGCGTCAATCTTGGGAGGCGGGGCTTCCCGAATCTCGCCGCTCCAGCTCGGCCTCATACTTCGAGGCGCACTTGGCCTGAATGTGGTCCGCCCGAAAGAGGCCGCCGGAAGTGTACCGGCCTTCGACCACAGCTTCCGTGCCCGCCTTGAAGGTGTCGGGGATGGGCTTCCTTCCCACATAGACGACTTGAAGGGCGGTTTTCCCCACGCCGAGGGTGAAATGCACCTGTCCTTCTTCCCGCCGAATCGAGTCTTCCTGGACATAGCCCGCGACCCGCAGGCGCTGCTCGAAGGCCTTGTCTCCCATCGCCAGCAGCTCGCCGGGCGTTACATAGTAGGCTTTGCCTGCCTCGAAACCGCTGAGGCCCATCCAGGCGACGACAATCAGGATGAAGATGATTCCCACAGCAACCTTGACTCGCGGCGCGATCATCTTGAAGCTTTTCCTCCTACCTCGCCTGCGCCGGAAGGATCCCCTTTCAGCAGGACATTCTCCCACTCAGCCTCCTCGGATGTAAAGTAGCGCACCCGGGACTTCTTAAACTCTTCTGTCGAGAATAACACTCGATACTCCCGCAGGCCTGTTTCCTCCGACAATCGCCGGAACACTGCTTCACATTCCTCGCGCGATTTTCCATGTACCATCGTGAAGAAGCTGTACGGCCAGTCGGGATAAGTCGGCCGCTGGTAGCAGTGACTGATGCCGGGATGTCGCGCCATCTGAAAGCCCACTTGCTCTATTTGCTGTTCGGGGACTTTCCAGACTCCCATCCCGTTAGCGTCGAAGCCGGCCCGGCGGTGGTGCAGGATCGCCGCAAAGCGCCGCATCACGCCGCGCTGAAGCAGGGCGCGCGCCCGCTCCATCAGCGCCTGCTCGTCGAAAGGCGTGTTCTCGCAGAGGAGCGTGAAAGGAGACTCGACTAACGGCAAGTCCTGCTGCAGAATTCGCACCGCTTCCTTGTCCAGCTCGGACAAAGACTCAGGCGGGATTACCGGACTGGTCGGTCGCGAATCTTCTGTATCCGCCTGCGCGAAGCCTCCGTCGCCGGCCTCGGTCATATCCAGCCGGACGCCGATCTTGAATCGTCTCAGCGTCGGCAGCACCAGGATAGAGTCAAGTCGAGCCAGATGGGCGAGCGCTTCAACGGTTCTCTGAAGACCCAACCGGCTTTCGGGGGAAACTGCCAGAGTGAACCAGAGGTTGTACGCGTCGTTGCGAGCGTAGTTGTGGCTGACGCCGGGATGCGCGTTGATGACGGCGGCCACCTCGGCCAGTCGCTCCGGCGGGACCCGGGCCGCTACGAGAGTGGATCGGTAACCCAAGCGATGGGAGTCGAAAATCGCCGAGATCCGTCGAATGATTCCGCCGGCTTTCATTCGCTTGAGCCGCTCCAGCAGCTCCTCCAGCGGCAGGCCGGCCGGCTCCGCCAGAACGCGGAAAGGGTGAAGGTGCAGCGGCAGGCGGGTTTGAAGCAGATTGAGCAACCGGCGGTCCGAGGCGTCCAGGTTCATTCTTTTCCTTCCTGGTAGGCCGAAGCCGCTTTCTGAATGCCGATTTCTTCGTCGGTCAGGTAGCAGGCCGGGTCCGGCGCCCACAGGTCGCCGGTGGCCGACTCGGCGCGAACCCGCAGGTTGCCGTTGCAGAGGTCGAGGTACTGGCAAGCGGCGCAGCGGCCCTTGAGATGCTTCTTGCGATCTTTCAGTGCCGCCAGAACCGGGTTGCTCAGGTCGGTCCAGATGTCGCCGAACTTCCGCTCGACGACGTTGCCGAAGCTGTAGTGCATTGAGAACTGGTCGGCGTGAACATTGCCCAGCCAGTCAATGTCGGCGATGGCGATACCGGACTGGTTGCCTCCATTCCAGCGCAAGAGCCGGTAGACTTCCTTCGCCCGCTCAAGATCTTCCCCCTTCAGGCGAAGATAGAGGTAAACGTTATCGGTATGGTTATCCACCGTCAGGATATCTTTTTGGATTCCGCGCCGGTGAAAATCAAGGGCCTTGTCGAATATCAGGTCCACCGCCGAGCGCGTTTCCTGATGGGTCAGGTCGTGGCAGGCGATTCGCCCGCCCCGGCCCGAGTAGGCCAGATGGTAGACGCAGCAGCGGGGAATGTCCTCGGTTTCCAACAGATCGAGCACGCCGGGAAGCTGATCATCATTCAGCTTATGGAGCGTAAAGCGCAGGCCCACCCGCATCCCGACCTCGCGGCAGTTGCGGATGCCCTCGATGGCCCGCTCGAAGCTGCCCGGCGCGCCGCGAAAACGGTCGTGCGCCTCGCCGAGGCCGTCAATCGAGACGCCGACGTAGGAGAAACCGACCTGCCGGATTTTTTCAGCAACCTCCGGGGTAATGAAATACCCGTTCGTTGAGAGGACACAGCGAAGCCTTCGGGCGCGGGCGGCCTCGGCCAGGTCGAACAAGTCCGGCCGCATCAGAGGCTCCCCGCCTGAGAACAGCACTGTCGGCACCTGAAACTCGGCCAAATCATCCAGCACCTTCAGCGCCTGCCGGGTGCTCAGCTCCCCCTCGTAATCCTGGTCCCGGCTGTCGCTGTAGCAGTGGACGCAACGCAGGTTGCAGCGCCGGGTGACGTTCCAGACCACGACGGGTTTCTTATCCTCGGCATAATGAAGCAGATGGGCCGGGGCCTTGCCGGTTTGACGCTGGCCGTATCTTAAGACATCTCCTTGGGTTATCGTACCACAAAGGAGACGGGTGACCGAGAGCATCGCCAGTTTCCTTCCGCTGCTGCGCTGCCGGAAATCACACGCAAGGCTGAAGATTGCCGCATTGTGCCTTTTTTGCCGGGGATTGCCAACCCTGAGGTGGACGTATCCGCCGCATTTGTGCTTTACTGAGCATTATTGGATTGCCATACCCGGAATGGGCTGCCCGTCCAGCTTGGCCCGGGGATTACAGTTGGACCGATGAATCAAGCAAAGCGATTTGTGATGACTCATTCTTTCTCTCGGAGGCAGCGATGAATGTGGGCCACTCGATTCCGCCGGTGGCGCTGACGATCGCCGGTTCGGACAGCGGCGGCGGCGCCGGCATCCAGGCGGATATGAAGACCTTCGCCGCGCTGGGAGTTTATGGTTGCTCGGTATTGACGGCGATCACGGCTCAAAACAGTCAAGGCGTCCGGTGTGCCGAAGAGGTGTCGGCCCGAATGGTGGCCGAGCAGATGGACGCTGTTTTGGAAGACATTCCGGTCGCGGCGTTCAAGACGGGGATGGTATCGAGCGTGGAGCTGATCGAGACGATCGCGGCGAAAATCGAGCACTATGGGATGAAAAACTATGTTCTCGACCCCGTTATGGTGGCCAAGAGCGGCGACCCGTTGTTGTTGCCCGAGGCGAGGGAGGCGGTGAAGCAGCTGCTTTTCCCGCTGGCGCGGGTGGCGACGCCCAACGGCTTTGAAGCCGAGGCGCTCAGCGGGGTTGCGGTGCGCAACCTCGAGGAGGCGAAGCGGGCCGCGCAGCGGCTTCTGGAGCTGGGGGCCGAGGCGGTGGTCGTCAAGGGAGGGAACTTCGAGCCGGAAGCGGCCGACGTGCTGGCCCTGCGCAGCGGCGAGCTGCGGGTGTTGAGAACGGAACGCATCAACACCCCCAACCTTCACGGTACGGGATGCACCTTCTCGGCGGCTATCACGGCGTTCCTCGCTCAGGGGGTGGACGTCGGCGATGCGGTTCATCAGGCCAAGGCGTTTGTGACCGAGGCGCTGCGGCACTCCTATCCGGTCGGGCGGGGGCGCGGCCCGGTGAATCATTTCTGGGCGGTCTCTTTAGGTTCGCATGAGGAATCATAGACACCGCCCGCCGTTCTGATCAGAATCGTGCCTCTTTAATCTGGGCAGAGGCAAAAACAGTTCAGAGGAGGTTGTCATGCTTCGAAAAACAACCGGCGTTTCTCTGCTTATTGTCGGGCTGGGCTTCGCCAGTGCTTCGGCTCAGCAGCTGACGCGCGGCCCTTATGTTCAGAATATGAAACCCGATTCGGTCGAGATTCTCTGGCGCACGGACGTGCCCGTCCCCAGTTGGGTCGAGTTTGGGCAAGCCGGCTCCGAGGAGACCGCCTCCCATCAGTGCACCCTGCCGGTGACAGCCCATCAGATGCGCCTTCCCGGCCTCGAACCGGACACGCGCTATACTTACCGGGTCGGCTCCGCGGGGACTCCATGGTCGGGCACCGCGACGTTTCAAACCTTTCCGGGGCCGGCGAAGTTCGATTTTGTCGTCTACGGCGATCATCGCAACAACCCCACCGCCCATGCCTCGGTCATCCAGGCAATTCTCAAGACCGGCATTCCCCGCTTCCTTCTCGACACGGGCGACTATACCGGTCACGGCGAGCATGCAACCGATTTCTGGGACGAGCAGTTTTTCGGCCCGGCTCAAGACCTGATGAAGCAGGTCTGCAACTTTCCGGTCATCGGCAACCATGAGGTCGGCTCCCGGTGGCCGCGGATTCCTTTCCGGTACCTGGAGAACTTCTCGGTGCCCACGGACAACTCGGGCACGGAGTACTATTACTCTTTTGACTGTGGCAACGCTCATTTCTGCATGATCGACATCTACAGTTCAAAGTTCGACGAGGGAAGCAAACAGTACGAGTGGATCCGGCAGGACCTCAAGCAATCGAAGCAACCCTGGAAGTTCGCCACGATGCACTTTCCGGTCTATATTCACCGCAAGGCGCCCACGGTAACCTACGGCAACGAGGAGATTCGGGAACACCTGGTGCCGCTGTTCCGAAAGTACGGGGTGGCGATGGTCTTCAGCGGCGACAGCCACTTTTACCAGCGCTCGGAGGTGGACGGAATTCACTACGTTTGCTCCGGAGGCGGGGGAGCGCCGCTGTACGACCCGGGCGAGGGGCAGCCTTATGTGAGAGCTTCCTACAAAGGATATCACTTCGTATGGGTCACGGTGGAAGGCGACCGGTTGACGCTTGAGGCGTATGACCATGAGAATCGGCTCATTGATTCGATGACGGCAGCGCCGAAAGCGCCCGAGCGGGCTGCCGCGCCCGTGCTCAACTTCGTCCGCCGATTGCCCTCCGCCAATGCGGTGCCGAAGGGAGTGGTGATTGTCGAAAGCCGGGATGCCGAGGGCCATCTCACGCCGGCGCCCGCCTATGTCGAACTGGGCGGGATGCTGAGTAGCTCGGTCAAGAGCAAGGCCGAGGGGCTGGCGGGGCAGGGCAGCCGCTTCTCGACCAACGAGGAGGCGGACGCCAAAGTCCGCATCACTCCTCCCATCCAGGAGAAAGGAAGCTACCTGGTCTCGATCACGGTTCCGGCCGCGGGCAGCGTTGACGCGCCGAACACCCTTTTTGAAGTCGCGCAGGGAGAGGCCGAGCTCATCCGGGGAAGAGTCGCGCTCTCCAGCGGCAACGCCGGCGACCGGTGGTATGACATCGGCCTGTTCGAACTGGCGCCGGGGGATAGCATTACCTTGATCGAGGTCGAGGATGAACCCGATCGATTCTACATAGATGCGGTGAAGTTCACACGGTATGAGTAGCGGAGGTCGTTCTGCAACCTCTGGAAAGGCGGAGACGACCGGGCGAGGTCCTGAACGCTTCTTTGCGATCTCGGTAATTTGACGGCTTCTCGGCCGTTGCCCCGGCCGGGGCTAGGATTGTCTTGCCCCTGCCGGGGCACAGATGGTCAGGTTCTGGAGAAGCTCGAACCTTGTCAGGATTGGCGGGCTTCTCAGTCCCGTCTTTGAAGAATCATCCGGTCCACTTCCGCCACGCGGGCCTGGTGCGCCTGCCAGTAGGCGGGGTCGCGCTGGGCGTTCAGCTCCTCGATGGTCTTGCCCTGTTGTTCGACCCAGGTGTAATACTTCAGGTTGTGCCAGCGCTGGTGGGCTTCGCGCGTGCCTTCGCCGATATAGTCGAGTTTCTGGTTGTGGAAGATGGACACCAGCCGGACGGCAGCCTCGGTTTCGTCCATTTTTCCATAGCGCTCAGTCATCGAAGCCATGACCGAGCGGTACCGGTCAATAGCGTCGGTGCAGATCGTGACAATGGGATCGTTCTTTCCGAAGCCATAGAACTTCGCTGCCTTAATCGCCCCGAGGACATTGCACACGCCGCTAATGCCGAAGATCTCCGCCATCTGTTTCACCGCTGCTTCGGGAACGCCGTATCGCCGGATCATTGTTTTCCAGCCGGCCTCTTCGGTGAGCAGTTGCAGCCCTTTCTTGCACTCGATGTCGTCAACGCACATGATGGCGTCCATGTTGAGAACGTTGTGAATCCAGGTGACGTGCTTGTCGCCAATGCCCTGGATGTCGTGGCCGCCGTAGCCGTTGGCGTAGAGAGTCGGGCACTGGATCGGTTCCAGGCCGATGATCCGGTGATCCGGCCACTGCTGCTTCAGCCGGTCGCCGGCCGCAATGGTTCCGGCCGAGCCCATCGCCGAGACGAAGGCGGCTATCTTCCCCTGCCCGAGGCCTTGTTCCTTCAGTTGCCCGGCCAGCTCGATCATGGTGTTGCCCGTCACGTAATAATGAAAGCGGTAGTTGCCCCACACCTCGAACTGATTGAGCACCCGGATGTTGGGATCGCTCCGGCGCAGCTCCCAACACTTGTCGTAGATTTCCTTGACGTTGCTTTCGCAGCCGGGCGTCAGGACCAGCCGGGCGCCATAAGCCTTGACCCGCTCGAAGCGCTCTCGGCTCATCTCCTCGGGGAGAATGACAATCGAGTCGAAGTTCATCCGGCAGCCGACCCAAGCGCCGCCGATGCCGTAGTTGCCCGTGCTCGGCCAGACCAGGGTGTGCACCGAGGGGTCCACCTCGCCTTGCAGCTCGAGATCGACCAGGACCGAGTAAGTCGCTCCCACCTTATGGCTGCCGGTCGGGAAATCCTTCGCATAGAGCACTACGATGGGAGCCTCGACTCCGGTGAGCTCTTGAGGCAGCACCATCGAGTAGATTCCCCCTTGAGGATTCTTCCAGGTGATGTTAAAGAGATTGATGGGGTCGAGGGGATCTTTGTCCCTGGCTTGCAGGGCTTGGGCGCGAATCTCCGGATCAATCTTGGCCGGATTGAGCATCTCGGCAAAGGTTGGCCCCACCACTAGATTCATCTTCTGTGCCATGTGCGCTTCTCCTTGGACGGCAGGAGCTTCGTGCCGATTGGAGTAGGCTATGGCCTCCGGCTTGTGCCGTCAAGTGTCCTGGCAGTGTCCCGGCAGCATTTGCTGTGCCTGTGTCTTGCCAGGAATCCCGTCCCTTGCTACAGTCTTTATCCCGCTTTGTCCATTTGAAGAGCCTTACCGGAAAGGATGAACAAGAATGCGCCTGTATGCACTGACTCTTGCTTGTCTCGTGCTGCTGGTATCTTTGACCGCTGCGGCCCAGCCCCGACGAACGGCGCGCAGGGTTGCCGAGAGTACGCCGACGCCGGAGGAAGCTGCGCTCCTGAGAAAACTCGACGCCCATGTTCGAGCGCTCTGGCGGGAAGGCGAGGAAGGGTTCTTCCCGCGACGGACCCGGATCGAGCAGCTTAAGATCAGCGACACGGCCATAGAGGTTTACTTTTCGGACGGTCTTGGCTCGCTCTCCAGCGACGAAGCGACCCAAGAGAAACTGGAAGCGTTGCTTCGGCCTGAGCTCGACGAAAGCTATCAGGAGGTTCCCCTGCGGTTTTTTCTACGGCAAATGTCGCTGGAGGCGCTCCGGCTGCGCAACGAACTGAACAGCGTCATTGAGGAAAACTGGAAGCCGGGCTTTGAGGATCTGTTTCCGGCGAGGACGTCCTTGACCGATTTGGAAATCATCGCGGCCAGCGACGTCCTGCGCTTTCGCTTTTCGCCCTCGCTGTCCTGGATGCCGCTGCGCCCGGCACTGCAAGAGCAATTGGAGGCCTTCTTTCGCCCGCTGGTTCCGGAAGGTTTGAAGGATTATGCGTTCAGTTTCTATGTTGAGGAAGCACCCGTCGAAGATTTGATAGTGCAGCCCCTTGACCCTTACGCTCCGTCTCGGGTGTCGCCTCCGGAGGGACCGCCTCTAGTGCGCTTGGCGGAGCCGCCCGCCCCGCTTCCCACGGCAGGACTCTATGGGCGCCACTTGGTCGTCTCGATGAGCCACGGCTGGATGTATGACTCGGAGAAGAGCTTTCGCTGGGAATGGCAGCGGGCGAGGCTGTTCAACACCGTCGAGGATATGCACACGATCAGCTACGGTATTCCTTGGCTGATTCCGATGCTGGAGCGGGCCGGCGCGGTGGTGTTCCACACCCGCGAGCGGGATTGGCAGACCCATGAGGTGGTGCTCGATGACGCCGACGGCCGCAGGCGGCGCAGCGTGGGTGAAGTCAGGACCAGCGGACGCTGGAGAATATCCGATGCGACCGGTTTTCAGAGCGGCCTGGCCCCCTATCCCGATGCGTTCAATCCCCACCAAGCCGGCTCGGTCCACGAGAAAGCGACTCGTTCGCGGATTACAGGAAAGTTTCAATGGATTCCTAACATCCCCGAGGCGGGCGAGTACGGGGTATATGTCAGTTATCATGCCGCGCCGGACCGAGCTCCCGACGCGCGCTATACCGTTTATCACTCCGGCGGGCAGACGACATTTCTCGTCAACCAGCGTATGGGAGGCAACACCTGGGTGTGGTTGGGCCGGTTCCAGTTCGAGCAGGGGACGAATCGGGCCGGCGGCCGGGTCGAGCTGGACAATGTTTCCGAAGTGCCCGGCACGACCGTCTGCGCGGACGCCGTCAAGTTCGGCGGCGGCATGGGAGACGTCCTCCGAGGGGAGGGGGAAACGAGCGGTTATCCCCGCTACCTCGAAGGTGCGCGGTACTGGCTCCAGTATGCCGGAGCGCCGCCCGAGCTGACTTACAAAATGGGCTTCACGACGGGTTATGAGGGTCCCGACTATACCGATGACTTCAGTTGCCGGGCCGAGTGGGCCAACTATCTGCGCGGGGGGCCTTTCGGGCCGAACAAGAAACGCTCCCATCCCGGGCTGGGGATTCCCATTGATCTGTTTTTCTCCCTGCACACCGACGCCGGGATTTCGGAAGGCATCGTGGGGACTCTGATGATTTATCGCAGTCTTGGCGATGAGAGGGATGAGGTCTTTCCGGACGGGCGCTCCCGGCTGCTCAACCGCGAGCTGGGCGATCTGCTCCAAACCCAAGTCGTAGAAGACGCCCGGGCGCTGTATAGCTCGAGCTGGAGTCGCCGGCAACTGCGGGACGCCAATTATGCCGAGTCGCGCTTGGGCAATGTTCCCTCCTGCCTGATGGAAATGATGTCGCACCAGAACTTCAACGATATGAAGTACGGCCTCGACCCGCGCTTTCAGAGGGACTGCGCCCGGGCGCTTTACAAGGGGATGCTGCGTTTTCTGGCCCGCGAGTATGGCTTCGACCCGGTTGTGCAGCCTTTGCCTCCGACCCATCTGAGCGCGCGACAGGTGGGCAGCGAGCGTGTCGAGCTTCGGTGGCGGCCGCAGTTGGACCCGCTGGAGCCGACGGCGGACCCCGCCGGGTACGTTGTTTACCATCGCATCGGAGATGGCGGTTTCGACAAAGGCGTTTACACGGTCGGGCCTCAGATCCTCGTGGAGGGCCTGAGGAGCGGCGAGGTGCACAGTTTTTGCGTAGAGGCGGTCAATGCCGGGGGGCGCAGCTTTCCTTCCGAGACGCTGGCCGTGGCTCTGGCTGAGGCGTCGACGCCGCGCGCTTTGATCGTCTATGGATTCGATCGCATTGGCCCGCCGTCAACGGTCATCGCACCGGATTATAAGGGTTATGACAAAGCCGATCGAGGGGTCGGGTATCAGTATTACTTCGGGCGAACGGGTTTCCAGTACGACTTCGACCCGAAGTCAAGATTCGTCTCGAACGACGCTCCCGGGCATGGAGCAACCTCGGGAGAAATGGAAGATCTGTTGGAGCGGGGCAACACCTTGGACTACGTGGCCCGGCACGGGCAGGCCTTCCTGCAAAACGGCTGGGCGTTTGACTCAGCTTCGAATGAAGCGGTGGCTCACGGGAACGTCAATCTTGGAGATTATGCCCTGGTGGATTGGATCCTGGGCGAACAACGCACGGAACACCTGCCTTCCGGTTTCGTCGAGGCGGGAACGCCCGACCGGATGCAGGTAATGTTCAAGACCTTCACGCCGCCGATGCAAGCGGCGCTGGTGGACTATGCCACGGCGGGAGGCGCCTTGCTGGTCAGCGGCGCCTATGTCGGAACCGACCTGGCAAACTCGGCGGACAACGTCACGGCCGACGCCTGGTTTCTGAAGAATATCCTGCACATCGAATGGGTCACGAATCATGGCTCGAACACCAATGTTTTGTTTCCGCAGAAAGGCGACCTCTTTGATGGCTTCGAGGGGTTGCGCTTTGCGCGGGGGCTGGGGGAGGATGGCGTCTATGGCGTGGAGCTGCCGGACGCGATTGACCCCGTCAAGGACAGCGGCGCTCGAACGGTGCTGCGTTACGGCGACCGGCGTTTCAGTGCCGGGGTGGTTCACGAAGCGACTGAAACCGCCGCTCGGACGATGGTCCTGGGCTTCCCCTTTGAAACGATCGTAGGCGGGAAGAATCGAGCCGTGTTCCTGAGGCGGGCCTTGGCCTTCCTTGCGCCTGAGGGCTGACAGCGGCGTCAACCAGTGAGATCGGCCGATTTGAAAAGGAGCTGTTGGCAACCGATGAGAGCCTGGACGCCTTGATCGACTTGTGCGGGGCCTGGATCGAGAGGGCCAATGAGCGAACGAAGATGAAGCAATTGATATTGGACATGGACAGTTCCGAAAGTCCCACGCACGGTCAGCAGGAAGGCTCGGCCTACAAGGGGCACTTTGGATGTACCTGTTATCATCCGCTATTCTGTTTCAATCACCACGGAGATCTGGAACGGGCGATGCTACGACCGGGGAATGTGCATAGCGCTCATGACTGGCTGCAAGTTCTCAAACCGGCTGTGGCACGCTACAAAAAGCGTTCTATCACGAAGTTCTTTCGAGGAGATGCCTCCTTTGCCGGTCCGGACCTCTATCGCTTCCTGGAGGAAGAGAAGCTCTCTTATGCGGTCCGTTTGCCAGCGAACGAGAACCTACAGCGGGAAATCGAGCATTTGTTAACCCGTCCTGTAGGTAGGCCTTCGAAACAACCGAAGGTGTTTTACCACAGTTTTTCGTACCAGGCTATGAGTTGGGATCAGCCCCGCCGGATCGTCGCCAAAGTTGAGTGGCACAGTGGCGAACTCTTCCCACGGATCGGTTTCATCGTAACGAACTTACGCTGGCGGCCCAATAAAGTCGTCTAGTTCTACAATAAGCGAGGTACGGCAGAGCAATGGATCAAAGAGGGGAAGAATGCGATCTGCTGGACTAGGCTTTCGTGCCACGACTTCTGGGACAATGAAGTTCGTCTTCATCTGTTTGCCTTGGCTTACAATCTTGGGAACTTCGTGCGACGCTTGACATTGCCCCGTTCGGTTAAGCATTGGTCGCTCACGACGCTGCGGGCGAAACTGATCAAGATCGGCGCAAAGGTTGTGAGCCATTCACGCTATATCACCTTTCAGTTGGCCGAGGTGGCCGTGCCCCGGAATCTGTTCGAGGCGATTCTGTCCCGGATTCACAGATTACGTTTGGCCTGCGAGCCAGGTTGAGGGTGTTGAGCGATTTCAAAGGTGTCCCCGTTCGATCTTCAATGCCAGGAGTGCGTCCGGAGGCCGTAGGAATCAGTCATTTTGAAGAAAGTAACGCTGTAATGAGCGCTCCGAAGGGGCAAAATGGTATCTTTCGGTGATTCCCTTGCAAGAAATGGATTGACAGGTCCTAAGGGAAAGCAGATAATCCGGGAATTACGGTGTTAAATGGGAAATCTTGGTTAAAAAGGAACTGGCGCCGTGGGAGAATGACCCGACTGGCAAAGGCCCGGACACGACTCCCGGCGGATAGGTTCAGCGTAGAGGTTTGAGGGTTTTATCATTGTCTGAAGCAGGATTCTCTGAAGTCAAGAATTCTCAGAATGTAACCGATGAATTCTTGGAATTAAGAGATTCTGTAAATCCTGCTTCAGAATGATTTTCGCCGGGCCGGCAGAATCTCCTCAGATTGACGGGTGTATCGGGTGCGGCAAATGTCTCCAACTGAAATTCTGTATGGGCTGACAGCATCGATTTTGGCGTCGGAGCATCGCCCGGGAGGATCGGTTGAAAACACTCAGGGATATCTCTTCAATTGTGTTCCGCAAAAGGAATCGGTATTGCTCAGTGCTTGTTTTCTTGGCGTTCCCTGTCGTTGGCACGGTCGCCGGGCAAAACGGCGTGATGGGCTCATTGAGTGATTGAATAAAAAAGTATGTGTTGGTACCGGTTTGTCGGAGTCGAAAGGCACTGCTCATACATCAAGCGGCCTGCTCTTTCGTGGACCGAAAGACCTGGAGAACGAAAGGTCGTTTTCCCGTGAATAACCATGTTCTCGCTCCGCTGCGGGGCCTATTGATTCTTCTGGTCTTCCTTGCGCTCCTCCGCGACGCGGCCCCGTCGCCGTCCGCCGAGTTCCGGGGGATATGGGCGTTGTCGACATTCGATCCGCCGCCCACTGTGAACGGCCCCGCCGACTACGACCGCCTTTTTGACAACCTGGAAACCCACGGCTTCAATAACGTTATCTTCTACGTCATGTGCTACGCGATGGCCAACTACCCTTCCCGGTATTTGCCGTGGAATGCCGCGTTGGACGTTCCCGTCGGCGTCGATCCGGGATGGGACCCGCTCGAATACGCCATCGAGCAGGCCCATGCGCGCTCCATGCCCCTCCACGCCAAGATCAACGCCTTTCTTGCCTACCGCGTTTCCACGCCCCTGACCGACCGCGCCGACCTTGTGATCAACGTCCACCCCGACTGGATCTGCGTAGGCCCCGACGGCGAACCGATGACCAACAGTACGGATCACCTCTTCTTCAATCCGTGCCACCCCGCCGTACAACAGTGGATCTATGACATCTGTCTCGAGGTCGTGGGCCGATACGCCATCGATGGCCTCCACTTCGACTACGTCCGGTTTCCCAGCCCGGCGTATTCCTGGGATCCCGTCACGCTGAACCGCTTCTGGGCCCGATACGGGAAATCCCCCGCCGCCCTCCCCGCCGAATGGACTCAATGGCGCCGCGACCAGATCACAGGTCTGCTCCTTCGGATCAAAACCGCCGTGTGCCGCGACCACTGGAATATCCTCTTCGCGGCAGATGTCTGGGAGCGCCCCGAGTCGGGCGCTCGGAGCGTTCTGCAAGATGCCGAGCGGTGGCGCGAAATGCATATCGTGGATTTCGATGCCCCTATGCTGTACACAACCGACCTGGCCCGATTCGAGGAAGACCTCGCCGACCATCAGGCCCGCGCCCACGGCCGCTTCGTCTTTCCCGGCATCGGGGCCTACTTGATGAGCAACCCCGTTCTCCTCGATCAACAGATCACCGCCGCCCGCGACCACGCCACCAGCGGAGTCGTCCTCTTCAAGGACCAGGCCCTGTTCCCCAACGGGCAACCCAACGCCATGGCCGAGTACCTGCGAACTCACCTGTTCCAGGAACCCGCCCCCTCGCCGATCTTTCCCTGGAAAACAAAGACGGAATTCGACCCGCCCGCCTTCGCCGGGCTCGAGACGGCGGAGCCGCGCCCGTCCATGGCCGTCCTTCGGTGGCAACCCGCCGATGATGCTTCGGGACCGGTGACTTATACGATCTACAGCAGTACCGCTTCCGCCGGACAGGATTTTCAGTTGCCCGATTGGGCCACCCAAGACACGGAATTCCTGATGGAGGGGCTGGAGAATGGCGTCAACTATTATTTTGTCGTCCGAGCGGAGGATCAGTTTGGAAATGAGGAGGGAAACCTGACTGAGCTGAGCGTGGTCCCCTTAGAGAGTGTTTCCTTCAGCATCGAAGATTTTGAAAGCGATGGTGGACTTGGCTTTCTCGGCCCCAATGATTCCACCCTGAGCATCGGTCTCGACCCGGCAAGCGAACTGGTGGCGACGGAAGAAACCCCTCACGGCGGAGAATCTTCCGGAGAGCTGCGACTGGTGTGGGCCGATCCCATACAGGGGCAGTGTCTTCTGGCGGCCCAGCCCCCGGAGCCGCGTTTTCCGGACTTTACCGGGTGGTGCTCTCTTTGGGTGTATGGTACCGGAGACGGGACTCGCCTGGCAGCGGTCTTTCGGGATACCGACCTGAAAAGGACTTCTTGGGTCACCGTGGATTGGAGCGGTTGGCGCCAAGTGGAATGGTTTCTTCCCAGGACTTCTTTCACGCCTTTGATCGAGGGTGGCGGCAAACTTACCGGGGGAATACTTGGAGGCGCTTTTGCCGGTCTTCTCTTTCTGCCGGGCACTGAAGAAGAATCTCATTTGTTCTTGGACGACCTGGAGAATCAGCTTCGTCCCGACCCGTTCCCGCCGGACTTTTCCGGCCTGAAGTCCCTCATTGTCGCTGGTTCGACCGCCAATCTCTCGTGGTCGATGGGCATGGATGCCGATAACCCGATCACCTATAACATTTACCGTTCCTCTTCCCCGGAAAGCTTTGACTTCTCAAGTCCCGTCGGAAAGACCCCCCGGCTCAGTCACAGCCTACCGCTGCTCAGTTCCTGGACAGACAGCTATTTTGTCGTTCGGGCAGAAGACCTCAATGGAAATGTAGATGATAACAGGGTTGTTCTCGGAACATCGGGCGCGGCGCCTATCATCTTGGAATCCTTCGAGGCGGGCACCCCCAGCTATTGGAACGGTGATCCTGATACGGGGATCATTTTTCAGTCCCCCAATTTCTCGGGCACGACACAAGGAGTTCAGGAAAGTAGTGGGTGGGTCATTGAGACGACGCCCGTGGTTCACGGAAGATACTCCGGGAGGCTTCAAATCGATTGGGAAGATGTCCCCGAACGGTTCTGCCGGATCACCACCTACTGGGTGAGACCTGCGATTGAGGATTTTCGTGGGACGTTGTCCGTCTGGGTTTACGGAGACGGAAGCCACACCCGCATGGCGACCGTGATCCTCGACAATCAGCATGAGGGAGCCGGCGACTTGGAATACGAAAGAACTCCCTGGATCACGATTGACTGGGTTGGCTGGAGAAAACTGGAATGGGTCTTGCCGGAGGTCTCCTGGAGCAGCCAATGGAACCGGGGGACAGGGGCTTTGGAAGACCTGGCTGCGGGTGGACTTTTTGATGGATTCATTTTTGAGCCGGGCGTCGGCTCATCTGCGGCGCTTCTGTTTGACTGCCTGCAGCTCGGTCCCCTGCCCCAGGAAAAGGGATTTCTCGAGGTTTATTGAAGGATGACGAATTTTCTTCACAGGCGCTGCTGGAGGCACAAGAAGCTGACTCAGAATGTGTACAGGTTCCAGTACATGCCGCCTGACTTCAACAGGTAGGAAACAAGTGATTCTGAATCTGGCCCCGGAACAGCGGCAATTGTCCCAGTGCACTTATGGTAACCACGGAAGTTGCAGTTGTGAATTCGGGTTCAAACCTGTTTTTAACGTATTCATGATAGAAGCAGCTTGTGTTATGCCGTCTCCAGCGGGTTGAGTTCGAACGTCAGGCCTTCGTAGGCCGCGTACGTTTCGGGGAAGAGCTTTCGGGCTTCCTGCTCCATTCGGGCGATGAAGTCGTCGTCGTGCGAGGGGTTGTAATGGAACAGCACGAGGCGGCGGACGCCCGCAGCCTGAGCTAGGCGTACCCCTTCGCGCCAGGTGGAGTGTCCCCAGCCGGCGCGCGGGGGTTGGCCGTTCCTGCCCAGGTACTCGTCCTCGGTGAACATCGTGTCGTAAATCAAGCAGTCGGCATTCCGGCTGAGCTGTTTCAGCACCGGATCGACGCTCTCGAAATGCTCGGTGTCCGTTGCGTAAACCATCGCCCGGTTCTGGTACTCGATCCGGAAGGCCAGGCAGGCGTCGGGATGATTGGTCGGCGCGGGAATGACGCGGACTTCCCCCAGATGGAGGGCCTCGCCCAGGTCGAGCTCGTGAAAGCTCATCTCGGCCGCCATATCCTCCAGGGATTTCGGAAAGTGGGGATACATCATCTGCCCGGCCAGGAGGTTTTGAAGCGTGGTGTTGAGTTGGCGCCGGGCATAAATGCGGAAGCGGTTCTCAGGCAGAAATGCGGGGCGGAAAAAGGGAAACCCCTGGATGTGATCCCAGTGCAGATGGGAGAAAAGAATCACCGCGTCCAGCGGCTGTTCGTCCAGCAGCGCGTCGCCCAGCTTGCGGATTCCGCTGCCGGCGTCGAGAATGATGAGTTCCTTCCCGCAGCGTACCTCGATACAGGGGGTATTCCCGCCATAACGGACGGTCTCAGGCCCCGGCGCGGGGATACTGCCCCGAGCGCCCCAGATGCGAACGAGAAAGGAGTCAGGGTGCCGTTGTTCCATAGCAATCCATCAGCTCGAGTTCAGAATTCACCGTTGAAAGCAAGGACAGAGTCAAAGTTCACCTTTCGAACGCCGGCTCCTGGCTCTCGGAATTCCGTCTTTTACTTCCCCTTTTGCTTAATCAAGTTCAAGGCGCTTCCGGCCTTGAACCACGCGATCTGTGTTTTGTTATAGGAATGGTTGACCGGAAACTCGTCCCGAGTCCCGTCGGCGTGGTGCAGGACAACCCTCAGCGGCTTGCCGGGGGCGAATTCGGTCAGCCCCAGAATATCAATCGTGTCGTCCTCCTGGACCTTCTCGTAGTCGTCCTTGTCGGCGAAGGTCAGGGCCAGCATCCCTTGCTTTTTCAGGTTGGTTTCGTGGATGCGGGCGAAGGAGCGCACGAGGACGGCCCGCACCCCGAGGTGGCGCGGCTCCATCGCGGCGTGTTCCCGCGAAGAGCCTTCGCCGTAGTTTTCATCCCCGACAACGATGGTGCCGATGCCCTTGGCCTTGTAAGCCCGCTGGGTGGCTGGCACCTCGCCATACTCGCCGGTCAGCTGGTTCTTGACTTTGTTCGCTTCGTCGGTGAAGAAGTTGATGGCCCCAATAAAGCAGTTGTTGGAAATGTTATCCAGGTGGCCCCGGTAGCGGAGCCAGGGGCCGGCCATCGAGATGTGATCCGTGGTGCATTTACCCTTGGCTTTCAGAAGCAGCTTCAGCCCTTTCAGGTCGGTGCCTTCCCAGGGGGGAAAAGCTTCCAGGAGCTGAAGTCGCTCGGAGTCGGGCTTGACGATGACTTCGACGCGGCTGCCCTCCTCCGCTGGAGGGGCATAGCCCGGGTCCTTGACGTCAAAGCCCCTCGGGGGCAGTTCCTCTCCCTTCGGCTCCTCCAGCCGGACGCTCTTGCCGTCCTCGCTCGTCAGGGTATCGGTCAGCGGATTGAAGGTCAGATCGCCGGCCAGGACCATCGCCGTGACGATCTCCGGTGAAGCGACGAAAGCGTGGGTGTTCGGGTTGCCGTCGTTGCGCTTGGCGAAGTTCCGGTTGAAGGAGGTCAGGATGGAATTCTTCTTCTCGGGCTCGGCGGTCTGCCGCGCCCATTGGCCGATGCAGGGGCCGCAGGCGTTGGCCAGGATGACCCCGCCGATCTTTTCAAGCCATTTGAGCTGCCCGTCGCGCGCGGTGGTATAGCGGACCAGCTCGGAGCCGGGCGTGACGATGAATTCCGCTTGGGCTTTCAGCTTCTGGGTCACCGCTTGGCGGGCGATTGAGGCCGAGCGGTCGAGATCTTCATAGGAAGCGTTCGTGCAGGAGCCGATCAGCCCGACCTCCAGGCGCTTCGGCCAGCCGTTTTCCTCGACCGCCTGGGCGAACCGGGACAGGGGCCAGGCCCGGTCGGGGCTGTAAGGGCCGTTGATGTGAGGCTCCAGTTCGGAAAGGTTGATTTCGATCACCTGGTCGTAGTACTGCTCGGGGCGGGCGTAAACCTCGGGGTCCCCGCGCAGGTGCTCGCCCACGGCCTCGGCCGCCTTGGCTACGTCCCCGCGGCTCGTGGCGTGCAGATAGCGCAGCATCGAGTCATCAAAGGCGAAAAGCGAAGTGGTTGCGCCGACCTCCGCGCCCATGTTGCAGATGGTGGCCTTGCCGGTGCAGGAGAGGCTTTCGGCTCCTTCGCCGAAGTACTCGATGATCGCCCCGGTGCCGCCTTTGACCGTCAGAAGGCCGGCTACTTTGAGGATGACGTCCTTGGGGGTGGTCCAGCCGCTCATCCTGCCGGTGAGTTTGATCCCGATCAACTTGGGAAACTTGAGTTCCCAGGGCATACCGGCCATCACGTCCACGGCGTCTGCGCCTCCGACGCCGATGGCGATCATTCCCAGTCCCCCGGCATTCGGGGTGTGGGAGTCGGTGCCGATCATCATTCCCCCGGGGAAAGCATAGTTCTCCAACAAGACTTGGTGGATAATGCCTGCCCCCGGCTTCCAGAAACCGATACCGTATCTCTTTGACACCGAGGCGAGAAAATCATAAACCTCCCGGTTCACGTCCAGCGCTCGATGGAGATCCTCCTCGGCGCCGGATTCAGCCTGAATCAGGTGGTCGCAATGCACCGTCGAGGGCACGGCGGTTCTCGGCTTTCCAGCCTGCATAAATTGCAGCAGGGCCATTTGCGCCGTGGCGTCCTGCATCGCGACCCGGTCGGGGGCGAATTCCGCGTACGATTCGCCTCGGCGATAAGCGGACGAGGCGTTTCCGGCGTAAAGATGCGAGTAGAGGATTTTCTCGGCCAGGGTCAGGGGCCGCCCGACGACCTTTCGGGCCGCTTCGACCCGCCGGCCGATTCCTTCGTAGACGCCTTGAATCGTGTCGAAGTCGAAAGCCATCATCACCCTCGGGTAAAAGTGGCATTGAACCCCCTGAGCGTTGCTGTCCGGAAGGCTCTTTATCCTCTCAAGTCCCGCGAAAGGCGCCTCTTCCCGGACCGCTCAGGAAACGGGGTAATTGTAGTGTCTTTTGTCCTCAGCGTAAACCTGAATTTTTCCGCCGGTCGCGGCTTGGGCGCTGGAAGGCGTGGTGCGGCCCTCGTCTTGATTTTCTGCGGGCCTTTCTTTGTTGATAACTCAAGGCAATTGAGATAGATGGATGATTGGAGAAGATAAGTCTCGGGCTTTCCAGCGGAAGGCGCTGGTTTGGAGCCAGGCGGGTTGTCCCACCGGGCAGCGTGCATGCCGTCCTCGAGACGCTTGCAGGCAAGGGCCTGAGAAGATATATTGCCTGAAATCTGTCATGGGACGGCGTCGGGCCGGCGTGAAATCCTAAAGCGGACGGCGTCTCGGGAGGAACAGTCTATGCGAGTCCAATCAATACGGTTATCCGGCCTGTGCTTCGTTGCCGCTCTTCTGGGGACGTTGACAAGCCAATCTTCGGACTGGATGACGGCGGCCCTGCCGTCCCGCTCGGCTTCGGAGGCGTACTCGCCGGAGGTCGGGCCAATTGACGGCCGAGACTTCATCCCCGCCAAAGCCTTTGAGCGCAGCGAGGAGGGGGTCTGGCTATCGCCGGAGATGAAGACCCGCTTCCGCTATGACGAATTGATTTACTCCTGGAGCGTTCGCCTGCCGGAAGGAGAGGGTTTCCGGCTGTCTGTCCGGTGCGGGTTCGGCCCGGGAGACTCAACTCCTTGGCTTTATGCCGGGTATTGGGGCAAGGTTAACCTGGTGGAAAGGCGAAGGAATCCGGTTTTCGAGCAGGGGCGTCTGGCTATGGACCAGATCTTCTTGAATAAGAAGGCCGAGACCTATCAGTTCCAGGTGATGGATGAGGGGCAGCGGCCACTGAGTGTGCTGCCCGCCCTTTATGTCGTGTACACGGACAACTCGCCGAGCCTCGCGCTGTGGCGTCGGTTTGGCGGCCCGCCGGAGAAGTTTGCCGGGCCAGGCGTCATTCTCGACTTGCCCCTTCGCTCGCAGCGGGACCCCGAGGGAAGATGGTCGGGGCGCTGTCAGTCGGCCGCGCTGGCGGCGGCGATGGAGTATTTCGGCAAGCCGATGGAACTGGTGGATATTCTCCCCTATACGTACGACCCGGAATACCGCTATCCGGGTGTCTGGCCCCGGACGATTGGTGCGGGGATTGAATTCGGCTTCGAGGCCTATATTGACCGGTTCCGGGATTGGGAGCGGGTGCGAGCGACCGTAGCGGAGAATAAAGTCATCCTTTGTTCGATTCGAATGCCCAAGGACGGAGACTACATTGACCCACCCTATTCGAGCACGGGCGGACACATCGTCGCTTTGAACGGAGTGACCGATGACGGGCGTGTCGTGGTGACCGATTCGGCCCTGTTCCGCAGCGGGCGCGGGTATTGCTGCCAGTGGTTGCGCGAGGATTTCGAGAAGGTCTGGATGCAAAACAAAGGAGGGGTCGGAATGGTGATCTGCCCTCCAGCAAATGCGCCGATGCGCCGGGTGACCGACCTACCGCCCTTTCCGGGATACAAGAACGCCGACCAGTGAGGCGTAGCCCGTTGTTGTCTTTGAGCTGCACGGGAATCACTGTGATTGAAAACGGATGCATATTTGAGCGGTGAAGTTGTTTCTGTTATTTTGGCTTGATTCTTCCCCTGTCGCCGGGAATATCACGAGCGACGAAAAGGACGACCGGTGAGTCTTCATCGGATCAGAAAAGGTCTCGATTTACCCATCGCGGGCGAGCCTGAGCAGGTGGTTGATACCGCTGCCCAGCCGGAGCGGATCGCCTTGCTGGGCCAAGATTATCTCGGCATGCGGCCGACGATGAAGGTGGCCGTCGGTCAGCGGGTGAAACGGGGGGAGGTTCTTTTTGAGGATAAGAAGATGCCCGGGGTGGTTCATACCTCCCCGGCGGCAGGAACGGTCACGGCGATCCATCGGGGCGCTCGGCGGGCCTTCCTGTCGATCGTGGTCGAACTGAATCAAGCGGAGCGGCAGGGCCGCACGACCGAGGAAGACGAGGTTTCTTTCGAGGCGTATTCTCAAAAAGAGATTGCTGATCTGAGCGGTGAGGAAGTCAAGGCGCTGCTCATCGAATCCGGCTTGTGGACCGCTCTGCGTGCGCGGCCTTTCAGCCGGGTGGCGGACCCTGCTGCTGTCCCCCACTCCATTTTCGTGACCGCGATGGATACCCACCCGCTGGCGCCTTCGGTGGAGACGGTGCTTCGAGGTCGCGAGGCGGATTTCGAGAAAGGCGTCCTTTGCGTCTCGAAGTTGACCGAGGGGAAGACCTTCGTCTGTAAGGCTCCAGACGCTGCGGTGCCGGTCCCGCCGGGCGCAAATATCCAGGTCGAGGAATTCGCCGGGCCTCATCCGGCCGGAACGGTCGGCCTCCACATCCATTTTTTGGACCCGGTTCACCGGGACAAGACAGTCTGGCATCTGGGCTTTCAGGACGCGACAGCCATTGGGAAGCTGTTCACCACCGGGCGGCTGGATAGCGAGCGCGTGGTCTCGCTGGCCGGGCCTTCGGTGAAGAAGCCGCGCCTGCTGCGCACCCGCCTCGGCGCCGCGTTGGACGAGTTGCTCCAGGGTGAGCTGAAGGAGGGCGAGCATCGGGTCATCTCCGGTTCGGTTCTCTCGGGCCGGGCGGCGTCCGGGGACATCCTCGGCTATCTCGGCCGCTATCACCAGCAGATTTCAGTGCTGGCCGAAGGCCGCCGTCGCGAGTTTCTGGGGTGGATGACGCCGGGAGTGAATCGCTTCTCCACCGTGCGGGCTTTCGCTTCCGTCCTGATGCCGAAAAAGAAGTTCGCCTTCACGACCACAACGCACGGTTCTGAGCGAGCGATGGTTCCCATCGGTATGTACGAACGGGTGATGCCGATGGATATCCTGCCGACGTTTCTGCTGCGAGCCTTGCTCGTGGGTGACCTGGAGCGGGCTGAGCAGCTCGGTTGCCTGGAGCTTGATGAAGAAGATTTGGCCCTGTGCACGTTTGTCTGCCCCGGCAAGCTGGATTATGGGCCGGTCTTGCGCGATGTTCTGACCGAAATCGAGAAGGAAGGATGATCCCGGTGTTGCGGGCCTTCTTGGATAAGCAGGCCAAGCGGTTCGAAAAAGGCGGCAGGCTGGAGAAGCTGCACGTCCTTTACGAAGCGGTTGACACCTTCCTTTACACCCCGGGCAAGGTTACCCGGGGGGCTTCGCACGTTCGCGACGCGCTCGACTTGAAACGCATGATGACTCTGGTGGTCGTGGCGCTCATTCCCTGCATCCTGATGGCCCTGTATAACACCGGTTACCAGGCGAATCTGGCCATTGCCGGGGGCGCCGAGGCGGCCGGATGGCGGGCCGCCGCGATCCAGGCGCTCGGCGTCGGTTTCTCCCCGCACAGCGTCCTGGCCTGCATGCTCCACGGGGCCTTCTATTTCATTCCCGTTCTCGTGGTCAGTTACTTCGTCGGGGGCAACATCGAGGTCCTCTTCGCTTTGATCCGCAAGCATGAAATCAACGAAGGCTTTCTGGTTACCGGCATGCTCTTTCCCTTGATCCTGCCTCCGACGATTCCCCTTTGGCAGGCGGCCCTGGGCATTGCCTTCGGCGTGCTCATCGGCAAAGAAGTCTTCGGGGGCACCGGGATGAACGTGCTCAACCCTGCGCTGACCGCCCGGGCCTTTCTCTTTTTCGCCTATCCGGCGCAGATTTCCGGCGACGATGTCTGGGTGGCGGTGGACGGTTACAGCGGCGCGACCTGGCTGGCGGAGACGACTCTGGCGGGCAAAGAGGCCTTGGCCGAGGGGCTGAGCTGGATGGATGCTTTCCTGGGATTCATTCCCGGCTCGATGGGAGAGACCTCAACGCTGGCCTGCCTGCTCGGGGCGATCCTGCTGATCGTCACTCAGGTAGGTTCCTGGCGGACGATGTTGGGCGTCGCGGTGGGGACGCTGCTGGCTTCACTGCTGCTGAATCGCCTGGCCCCGTATGTGGCGAATCCTGCCTTTGATGTCCCGTTCTGGTGGCACATTGTTCTGGGGGGCTGGGCTTTTGGGACGGTCTTTATGGCCACCGATCCGGTTTCCTCGCCCTTTACCGAGCGGGGCAAGCTCGTCTATGGCTTCTGTATCGGCGTCCTGGTTGTTCTGATCCGGGTGGTGAATCCGGCGTATCCCGAGGGGATGATGCTGGCGATCCTGTTGATGAATGTTTTCGCCGCGTTGATTGATCATTTTGTGGTGCAGGCGAATATCAAGAGAAGGTGGGCGCGCAGTGCAGCACTATAGCACCTCCTATACACTGCGGTTTGCGGCGGCGGTCTGCATCGTCTGCTCGCTTCTGGTCTCGACGGCGGCGGTGACGCTGAGGCAACGCCAGCAGGCCAACGCCCGCCTGGAACGGCAACGAAGCGTTCTGGTGGCGGCCGGCCTGTTGGAATCGGGCCGGGCGGTTTCACGCAGCGAAATCGACCGGTTGTTTGAACGCATCGAGCCTCGAATCGTTGACCTGCGCACGGGCGAGTATTCCGACGCGGTCGAGCCGGCCGGCTATGATCCGGTCCAAGCAAGCAAAGACCCGCAGCGCAGCGAACCGGCTCCGCCGAATGCGGCGCAAGTCGCCCGGCTTCCCCACTATGGGCTGGTTTACCACGTCCTCAAGGACGGCGAGGTGGATATGCTGGTCTTGCCGATCGAAGGCAACGGCTTGTGGTCCACGCTGTATGGCTTTCTGGCGCTCGACGCGGACACCCGGACGATTCAAGGGATCACTTTCTACCAGCATGGCGAGACGCCCGGGCTGGGAGGCGAAATAGACAATCCGAAGTGGAAGGCCCTGTGGGTCGGCCGTAAGGCGTTTGACGAAGACGGAGACGTGGCGATCTCGGTCATCAAAGGATCGGCCGGCCCTCCCGAGGAGGATCCTTACCGGGTGGACGGCTTGTCCGGGGCGACCATGACCAGCCGGGGGGTGAGCCACCTGGTTCGCTTCTGGCTGGGCGAAGCGGGATACGGCCCGTTCCTGGAGCGATTCCGCACAGGGAGGA
>Ga0068714_10001844_pt1 | contig 29015 bp, 30 predicted proteins | sample MTBNYHSulfiMetaG_FD_62988 | JGI IMG/M metagenome (GOLD analysis project Ga0068714, IMG submission 62988) | Enrichment culture microbial communities from rom New York Harbor, USA that are MTBE-degrading - MTBE-NYH (New York Harbor Sulfidogenic)... | ecosystem: Environmental > Aquatic > Marine >...
CGAGGGCGGAGTCAAGAAGGCCCTGGCCTACTTCTTCATCGGGGTTGGGACCGCCCACGCCAAGCTCCGGGTGCGCTTCCGGGGTCTGAAGCCCCGTTTCCGCCGGAGCAGCCGCTTCCTGGATGCCCTGGTCAGCTTCCTCCCGCTGCTCGTGCTGACCCCGCTGAACGCCCTGGGCCAGGCCCTGGTGTTCAAGAAGATCAAGCACCGCCTCGGGGGGCGCTTCCGCTTCGGAGTTTCGGGGGCCGGGGCGCTGCCTCCCCACGTGGACGACTTCTTCGCTGCCGCGGGGGTCCTGCTGTTGGAGGGCTACGGGCTCACCGAGTCGGCTCCCATCGTCTCGGTCAGGGACTGCCGCCGGCCCGTGCCGGGCACGATCGGCAGGCCGGTTCCCGAGGACGAGGTCAAGGTTCTCGACGAACACGGCAGAGAGCTGGGGCCGGGGCAGAAGGGCGTCCTGCACGTCCGGGGCCCGAACGTCATGGCCGGCTACTACAAGCGCCCCGACCTGACGGCTCAGGCGATCTCGCCCGACGGCTGGCTGAACACCGGGGACCTGGCCATGCTCACCATCGACGGGGAGATCAAGATCGTGGGACGCGCCAAGGAAACCGTCGTGCTCCTGGGCGGGGAGAACGTGGAGCCGGTCCCGATCGAGGACACGATCTCCGAGTCGGACTTCATCGACCAGGTCATGATCGTCGGGCAGGACCAGAGATTCCTGGCCGCGCTGGTCGTCCCCAACTTCGAGCAGCTCACCAAGTTCGCCCAGGAGAACGGGATTCCCTTCGACAAACCCGAAGATCTCCTGGACAACCAGGACGTGTACAAGCTCTACATGAACGAAATCGACAGTCGGGTTTCGCCGAAGCGGGGTTTCAAGCTCTTCGAGCGGGTCAACAGGATCAGGTTCCTGGCCCGGCCCTTCGAAAAGGGCAAGGAGATCACCCACACCCTCAAGCTCAGGCGGGACGTGATCACCGACCTCTACGAGAAGGACATCAAGGAGCTGTTCAAGGAAAGGCGCTGAAAGCGGTTGCCGGCAAAGGGGTTGCCGGTACACTTGACGGGGATTCCCTTATATAGTATTCTCTGAATATAAACACTCCCAGGCAGTGAGGAATCAATGATCCAGATGACCGAGCGGGCGCTGGAGGAGCTTCAGTCCCTGCTCCAGGACAACGAGGGCAAGTCGCTCCGGGTCATGTTCAAGGGCTATGGGTGAGGCGGTCCCCGATTGGGACTGGCTCTGGATGAGCCATTGGACGATGACGAAAAGGTCGACGTAGACGGAATGCAGATCCTGATCGAGCGGCGGGCCGCGCCGTTTGCGGCTCAGAGCCTGATCGATTTCGTGGACTCCATGTGGGGGCGCGGCTTTTCGATCCGGCCGGTGTACGGCGGAGGCTGCTAGCCCGGGCCGAGCCTACGGCTCGGGTCGCGGGCTATCCGGGCCGTGCCTACGACTCGGGCCGCGGGCTCCAGGCCCGGAGGTATTCAACGACGAGATCCTCGACGCCGATACCCCGGCGTCTGCGGCGCTCGCGCTCCATGTCCCGGTAGTCGGCCAGCACGGCGTGCAGGAGCGTGGCGCGCAATTCCGGCCGCACGCCCGGAAACCCTCCAAACAGGTCACGGGCAAAGCGGTCTGCCTCCGCCCGGTCGTACCGTGGGAAGAGCTCCGAGAGCACGTACAGGGAGGGGCCGATGTCGGCCAGGCTGTGCTGCTTGACCAGCAGCACGGCCCGGAGGACCCGCAGCGCCGCCTGATAGGCCTCGGCCACGGGACGCTCATCCTCTCTACCCGTTCGCCGCCGGAACACCCGCCGCAGATGCAGGTAGTTGTAGCACAGGATGAGCACGTGCAGGCTGGGTATGCAGTGCAGGTGCGGGTCGAACAGCCGAATCAGCAGAAAGCGCGGTGAGAAACGGGGTCCCCGGGGGCGGTGGGTGGTGGTCTGGCAGCGCCTGTAGACGCTGCCGGTCGAACGGTACAGCCGGCAGAGACCGCGTATGGACTCGGCGATGTCCGGTACCGCCGTCCTGCCGAAACGGCGGTTCAGCTCTCCCAGGCCTTCCACCCATATCCTGATGAACCCCAGGTACGATCGGACCTGGTCCGGGCGGAAGGGAATGCGGCCGTCGAGGGGGTGAGTGATGGTAACCACCGGGCGGCTGCCTGGAAAGAGGCGAGTCTCGAACTGCGGCAGGAAGAACTCCCGAACGGCCAGCCCGAGGAGCTCCACGCCCCCCGTGAGGAGCCCGGCGTCGCCGAGGACCGCCAGAACCCCGGCCAGGACGCCGGACCGCCCGCGCGACTGCCTTCCCCCTTGGTTCACGGCGGCTCAGGTAACCTCGTTCGCTTTCGGGGCCCCCGCCGGTGACCGAACGCCCATCAGCTCGAGCACCCGCCCGGCCCCGTGCTCGAACGCCCGGCCGGAGGCGCGGTACGGGAATCCCACCACGACGCTAAGGCCGCTGTAGAGGGTGTCGTGCAGGAAGTTGGTGAGCAGCCTGAGATAGGCGCTGCGCAGCACCTTGCCTGCGGAGTCGCGAAACAGCAGGGGCGACAGGTCCAGCACCTTGACCATGTTCGTGAGCTGCCGCACCACCACCGGGTACAGGGTCCTGACCGTCTTGAGGTACTGCTGCCGGTACTCCGGGTCGCCTTCGACAAGGCAGCGGATCTGCCGGTTCCGGTCCCGTATCCGGGCACCGCGGGCGTTCTGGCGGGCCGGCACCAGCCTCCCGATCAGCTCGGTGACGGTGGCGGACTGCAGCAGCTTGTACAGGGAGAAGTAGAACAGCAGCAGGCCTGCCTGGCGCACCAGAGCCGGCGGCGCCGTGGGGCTTCGGCTCAGCTCTATCAGCAGGCTCGACAGCTCCCGATCCACCGCCTTGTCCTTGCGGACCTTGAGTCCGGGAGCAAAGGGCCCTCGTGAGGACTCCATGGCCTGGAGCCGCTCCTCGAGCATGCCGATCAGGCCGAGCAGCCGTCTGCGCAGCGGGTCACGGTGCACCGTCTCCAGGAAGCGGCCCAGGGCCCGGCGCTCCTCCGGGGTGAAGAGGTCCCTCTCCCCGGCGCCGTCGGACCCGGCCCGGGAGGCAAGAACCCGGAGATAGCGCCCCAGGTCCTCGAGAGTCTCGGCGGGGTCTTCCACCGGGCCGTGAGCGTTCAGGTACAGCACGACGATCTCCATGGCCAGTCTCGGAAGCGCCAACCCTTCGGCAAGCACCCGCAGGCACTGCTCGTCGGCGAACTTGAGGGTGTCCGCCAGAAAGCGGTGGATGTTCTCGTCCGCCCCCGGGTTGCCCTGCAGAAGATTCAGGGCCGGGTCTTCGGGCACGAAGGCCAGATCGGTGAGCTGCCCGATTTCCTGCCGTTTGAGCCGCTCCTCCGGGGGGACGTTGCGGTTGTAGTTGCCGACCACGTCCCGGGGGTCGAAGCCTTCCCTGCTGTTGGTTCCGTAGCGGTTGTGCCAGACGCAGATCCGGGTCCCGGGATACTGCCTCAGGGCGCGGCGGATGTATGCCCCCGCTGCCGCGTGGGCGGTGGGCTCGGGATTGGTCACGAGCACCAGGAGCTTGACGAACGGAAGGAAGACGAGGTTTTCCTCGAAGTCGCTCCCCGCCGGCAGGTCGAAGACCAGGAGATCGTAGCTCTGATCCAGGGCGCCGGCGAGCTCCCGAAACAGCTTTTCGAGCAGGGCTTCCCGGCTGGCCCGATCCAGCTTGGGGTGCGGAAAGACCAGGTCGAGATTGTCGAACACCGCAAGCCGGTAGTCTGCAAGCGAGGCCGAGGCCGAGACCGTTTCCCGGGTGCCCTCCAGGGCGGACTCGGATTCGGTGATGTCCAGAAGCGTGGCCACATCGGAAAGCGGGTCCAGATCCACCAGCGCGACCCTGAGGCCCCGGCGGGCGAACAGGATGGCCAGGTTCGCGGCGGTGATGGTCTTGCCCACCCCGCCCTTGCCGGAGCACACGGCCAGCGACCGGGCCATCAGGTTCTGCAGGGTCTTGCTGCCGCCGCGGCGCAGCAGGCTCTTGACCGCCCGGCGCAGGGCGGGAGTGGCTTCGTTGTCTGGTAGCGGGGGCTTGCTCATACCTTCCTCTGGCCGCCGATGTCAGGGGCCATTATTCACCGGATTCCGGATCTTGCTCAAGCTTGCGCCGACAGGGCCGGCGCGCCCGGCTTTGTTCTATGCTTTTGCGCCCCCGTATCCGACAATGAGGGGGGGAGCCCGGGTCTCCACCCCCGGTCGGACGCCCGAGGGCGCTCTCCATCCCTCCCCGAGAGGAGTGTCGGTGTCTTATGGGAAAAAGTGACAGAATTCTGATCGTGGACGACGAGCCGCGGATGCGCGACAGCCTCCGGGACCTGCTCGGTACCCACGGGTACGAAGCCTCCACGGCGGGCAGCGGTCAGGAGGCCCTTCGCTGCCTGTCCGAGGAGAGCTTCGACCTGGTCCTGCTCGATGTGATGCTCCCGGACCTGAGCGGGCACGAGGTCCTGGCCTACATCCGCAAGCAGCTTCCGGACGTGCTCGTGATCATGATTTCCGGGTTCGCCTCCATCGAAGCGGCGGTCACGGCGCTCAAGAACGGCGCCTTCGACTACATCCGCAAGCCCGCGGAGTACGAAGAGCTCATCAAACGGGTGGACAACGCCCTGGAGCAGCGCCGGCTGATCCGGGAAAAGGAGCGGGTAGCCTGGGAGCTGGAGCAGTCCCAGCGCCGCTACCGCTACCTGGTCGAGAACTCCCCGGACATCATCTACGTCCTGGACGATGCGGGGCGGTTCACCTTCGTCAACGACGCCTTCGAGAAGCTTCTCGGCGTGAGCCGCGACCAGGTGCTCGGGCACCACTACTCGGAGATCATCGCCCCGCAGGACGTGGACCGGTCCGAGCACGTCTTCAACGAGCGCCGCACCGGCAGCCGGGCCACCACCGGTGTGGAGCTCGAGCTCCGGCGGCAGGAGGAGCCGCACCGGGGCAACGGCACCAGGGCGAAGCCGGTCGAGGTTCCGCTGCCCGTCGAGGTCAACGCCCAGGGCATCTACGATCGGGAAGCCGAGCAGCCGGACAAGAAGTTCCTGGGAACCTACGGGGTGGCCCGGGACATCCGGGAGCGGAAGCTGCTCGAGGAACACCTGCAGCAGGAGGAGAAGATGGAGGCCGTGGGCAGGCTGGCCGGGGGGATCGCCCACGACTTCAACAATTTCCTGGCGGCCATTGTCGGCAACGTGGCCCTGGCCAAGATGCATGCCGGGGAGGAGGGCGAGGTCTTCAAGCGCCTGTCCGACATGGAGCGTGCGGCCCTGCGGGCCAGAGACCTGACCCAGCAGCTCATCACCTTTGCCCGGGGCGGGGTGCCGGTGAAGAGGGCCGGGACGCTTCCGGAGCTGATCCGGGACGCTGCGACCTTCGTCCTCCGGGGCTCGAACGTGCGCTGCCGCTTCGAGTTCTCGCGGGAGCTGTGGCTGGCGGAGTTCGACTTCGGGCAGATCATCCAGGTGATCCAGAACCTGGTCATCAACGCCGATCAGGCCATGCCCGACGGGGGCACGATCGAGATCGAGGGGGAGAACGTCACCGTGACGGATGCCTACCACCTGCCCCTCGAGCCCGGACGCTACGTGCGGATCGCGGTCCGGGACCAGGGATGCGGGATCCCGAGGGAGAACCTGTCGAAGATCTTCGATCCCTTCTTCACCACCAAGGCGAACGGCATGGGCTTCGGCCTTTCCACGGCGTACTCGATCCTCAAGAACCACGGCGGATACCTGGACGTGGAGTCGGCGGAAGGGCGGGGGACGTGCTTCCACTTCTTTCTTCCCGCCCTCGACCGGCCGGTGCCGATCGCGCCGGAGCCGAGGAAGAAGCTCTACAACGGCCGCGGCCGGGTCCTGGTCATGGACGACGACCAGAGGATTCGGGAGGTCTACGAGAACCTGCTGGCCCACCTGGGGTACACCGCCGTGGTCGTGCCCGACGGGGAGTCGGCCCTCGCCGAGTATTCAAGGGCCCGGGCGGCGGGCCAGCCCTTCGACGCCGTGATCATGGACCTGACCGTGCCGGGCGCCATGGGGGGCAAGGAAACGGTCAGGCGCCTGCTGGAGGTGGACCCGGAGGCGGTGGCGATCATTTCCAGCGGGTACTCCAACGACCCGGTGATGGCGGAATACAAGCGATACGGCTTTCGAGACGTGATCGCCAAGCCCTTCACCTCCGAACGCCTGAGCGAGGTGCTCTGGAAGGCCCTGAAGGCGAAAAAACGATAGGACCGGAGGAACGCAACCCATGTCCGAACCCAAGGTACTGCTCGCGTACTACAGCAGGAGCGGCAACACCCGCCGCATGGCGGAGCTGGTCGAGGAAGGCCTGCGCTCCGAAGGCGGGGTGGCGGTGACCCTGCGCCCGGTCGAGGAGATCGCGGCCAAGGAGCTGCTGGAGTTCGATGCCATCGTGGCGGGTTCACCCACCTACTACGGGACCATGGCCTGGCCCCTCAAGAAGCTCTTCGACGAGAGCGTGGCGTTTCACGGAAAGCTCGACGGCAAGGTCGGGGCGGCTTTCAGCTCCTCCGGCGGCCTGGCCGGGGGAAACGAGACCACCGTGCTGGACATCCTCGAGGCCTTCCTGATCCACGGGATGGTGGTCCAGGGCGACCCGAAGGGCGACCACTACGGAGCCGTGTCGGTGGGCGCGCCGGACGAGCGGGCGGCCGAGAGCTGCCGGAAGCTCGGCGGCCGCGTGGCCAGGCTGGTCAAGCGCCTGGGCTGAAGCTTCCGGCGCGGGACGAAGTGCCGACGGACACGGCATAGCCCGACTCGTCCTGCCTCCAGGTCCCCCTGTCGGGGTCGTACCAGGCCAGGGCGTCGTACGGGATCTCGAAAGTCAGCTCCGATGATTCTCCCGGCTCCAGGTGGACCCGCCGGAAGCCCCGCAGGAGCTTGACCGGACGGTCGACGGCCGGCCGGTCAACCGCCCCCCTCCGGGCGGGGGCGCGCCCCGGCCCGACGTACACCTGCACCACCTCGTCCCCAACCCGGGGACCGGTGTTCTTCACCTCCGCCGACACCTTCAACCGGTCCGCCTGCTCCTCGACCACCGGCGGGCCGCAGGCAAAGGAGGTGTAGCTCAGCCCGAAGCCGAAGGGGAAGGCGGGCTCGAGGTTCTTCTTCTCGAGCAGGGTGTAGCCGTGGTAGTAACCGTAGTCGATCGCCTCGGCATTCTTGTCGAAGAAGGGGAGCTCCTCCGCACTCCGGGGAATCGTGAAGGGCAGCTTGCCGCCGGGGTTGGCCTCCCCGAACAGGGTGCGGGCCAGGGCCGTGCCTCCCTCCATGCCGCCGTACCAGGCCATCAGAATGGCGGGCACGGACTGCCTCCATTCCTCCATCGTGACGGCGCTCCCACCCACCAGGACCACGGCGCAGGCCTTGTTCTCGGCGCTCACCGTACGGATCATCCGGATCTCCTCCGGACGCAGCGACAGGGTGTCCCTGTCCCCACCCACCTTGCCCCGCCCCTGGATGTTCTCTCCCTCGTCCGCGTGATCGCAGCCGGCCACGACCACCACGGCGTCAGCCCAGGCGGCCAGGGCCTGCGTCCTGTGGCGGTCGGAGCCGCCGGCGCAGCGAACCTCGACGGAGCCCGCCAGGTATTCGCGCAGGCCCGCCAGTGGAGTCACGGCATAGGGAGGGTGAACCCAACTGCTGCCGTGGTCGCCGAGGTTGGGGAAGTCCGCCAGGCGGCCGATCACGGCCAGGGTGCGGATTTCCCTGCGATCCAGGGGCAGGAGGTTCCCGTCATTCTTCAGCAGCACCATGCTTTTCTCGGCGGCCTCCCGGGCCAGGGCGACGTGCTCCGGGTGGCAGACGAGCCCCCTGGGGTAGGCTTGAGGGTCCTCGGCGGCGGCGAACCGGGCCACCGTCCGCAGGATCCGGCGCACCGACTCGTCCACCACCCCCCGGGCGACGCGGCCGGAGCGCACCGCCTCCATGAGCCGTCCGCCGTACACCCGGGGGCTGGGCATCTCGACGTCCAGCCCGGCGGACACGGCCGCCAGGGTGTCGTGGAGCGCGAACACGAAGTCCGACATCACGAAGCCCTGGAAACCCCAGTCCTCCCTCAGCACCCTGGTCAGCAGGTAGGGGCTCTCGCAGCAATACTCCCCCCGCAGCCTGTTGTACGCCCCCATGACCGAGGCGACCCCTGCGTCCACGCAGGCCCGGAAGTGGGGCAGGTACACCTCCCGGAGGGTCCGCTCGTCGGCCCGGACGTCCACCTTGAGGCGTGCGTTCTCGATGCTGTTGCAGGCGAAGTGCTTGGCGCAGGCCATGACGTTGTGCCGCTGCACCCCCCGCACCAGGGCCGTGCCCATGGCGGCCAGGTGAAAAGGATCCTCGCCGTAGGTCTCCTGAGCCCGTCCCCAGGCCGGGTGGCGGAGCAGGTTGATGCACACCCCGCCGAAGAAGTTGCCCCCCAGGGCGCGGACTTCCCGCCCGATGGCCTCCCCGATCCTGTGCTCCAGCCCCGGGTCCCAGCTTGCCCCCCGGGCCATCGACACCGGGAAGCAGGTCGAGCGGCTCATCACGACCCCCCGGGGGCCGTCGGAGAAGAGCAGCGGCGGGACCCCGAAGCGCGGGATTCCGCCGGCGGGGTAGGGGGTGCGGTTGTAGTGCCGGTAGAGGTAGGTGTCCGCCGCCAGCTTGAGCAGCGAGGAGCTGCCGGTCATCTGCGCCACCTTCTCCCGGAGCGACAGCTGACCGATCACCGAGCCGACGAAGGCGTCGATCTCGGAGGGGCTCATGCCTTTGCGGAGCTGCGTGGAGCTCATGGCTCACCGGGACCCGTAGATGATCTCCAGGCTCCGCTTCTCCCCCTCGAGCTTGCTGATGATCGTGTTGGCCTGGAGCAGTCTCCGGGCCAGCACGGTCACGATCCGCTCGGCGATCTCGGGCCTGCTCTTGATGCTCTTGCGGAAGCTCTCCTTGGTGAGCTTGAGGAGCCTGGTGTCTTCCAGGGCCTCGACGGTGGCGCTGCGGGGGCAGTCGAGGAGCACGCACATCTCGCCGAAGAAGTCCTCTTTGCCCAGGACGGCGAGCTCGACCTTCTCTTCGTTGATCGTCTTGAAGACCCGGACCCTGCCCGCCTGGACCACGAACATCTCGCTGCCCGGGGTGTTTTCCTGGACGATGATCTGCCCTTTCCTGACTTGAAGCGTTTCCACGTTCATCTCCTAAACAACCGACGTTGGATCGTCTGTGGCCGCAGCACTTCGTCCCATTATACACCTATACACCGGTGTGCAGTCTCGTCCCCGCCGTCGCAGTCTTCCTGCCGGCGCATGGGTGCCTCGACGGGCACGTACCCGATCGCCTCGGTGCGCGCTTTGGCCCTCACGCCGCCGTGAAGCACCACGAGATTGGGAGTCAGGCCGGCAAGTCGATCCGCGAAGTACTGGAGGTGATCACGGCGTTCGGTGAGCAGAATGGGCGACCGCTTTTCGTCCAGGGCGTGGGACACATCTTCCAGGATGAGCGCGTTGCGGAGCTTGGCCAGACGGGCGCCGGTGTCCGCGATCTCAGCGTTCAACGCGGCCAGGCGGGACTCCTCCCGGGCAATCTCCCGCAGCAGCTCATCTCGCCGCGTCACGTCGTCCCCGTCCGCCCCAGCGGACTTCCAGACGGCTGCGGCACCGATCGTCCGGCCCGCTGGTACCGGAGTGTGCAACGTGCGCGAGGTGAGGCGCTCCCGTGCTGGCGAACCCGCAGTGAAGCTGCCGATGTCCTTGCGTGGCCGCGGAATCACAGAGCCAACATGACGCAGGATCTGAGTTTTGTCCACTGCTGCCGGGTGCTCGAGGAGCGCGCTCGAGCCGCACTCCGCGGCCCGCGTGGTCGGTCGTCGTGGTCGACTCCAGGCACCTGAGAGCGGATGCGACCCGCACAGCCTCTCGTCTGGATGCCTGGGAACTTGAGGGTCACCAACGGTGTAACACAAGTGTTACGCTCCCCTTTGGAGGTGCGCATGCCTGCGAAGAATCCGCGAATCAGCGTGGCCCTGGAGAGGCCGATTTGCTCGTTGATCGAGAGACTGGTCCAAGAACGAGGGCTGTCCGTGTCGCTGGTAACCCGGGGCCTGATTCGGGAAGCTTTGGAGATCCACGAGGACGCCGTGCTGGCACGAGTGGCGGAAGAGCGGGAAGGGACCTTCCGAAGATCAACCAGAATCTCCAGAAGCGAATCGAGACGGCCATCGAGCACAGGCTTCTGGCGGCCCCAGGCAGGTATTCCGAGCCTCCGAAGAGGACGTTGAAGGGATACCGTAAGCTGCGGGTTGGTGAATACCGAATCGTTCTGAAGGTGGAGGGGGACACGATCCTGATCCTGGGCATCTGTCTCCGCAAGGATATCGACGAAAGAATGGAGTGGCGCCTTCAGCAGCATCCGCCAGGCCACGGAACCTTGGGCAACATGGAGCCTGATTCTGGCCTGCAAATAAGGCCTTTCCGCCAATCAGATAACGGCGCGTCGACCCTATCCGCCGCCGGGCCGGCGCAACGCCTCCAAAGTCCCGGGTGTTGGCGCGCCCTGACGTTGCGCTGGTCTTCGTACACCAACCGGCCCTCGATGCCGAAGGGATGCCACAGCGGCTCCAATAGTGTTACAATAGCCAATTCCCGGCACTCATGAGGAGCGCTGGTCTCTCTTTCTGGCAGGACGAGCCATGGAGTGCAGGAGAATCCTATTCTCTCGTCACGCGATGGAACGTATGTTCTACCGCTTAGTGTCCCCGGCCGTGGTTCGACGCGTCATCGCTGAGGACGATCGGATCGCGGAATATCCTGAGGACAAGCCATCCCCGAGCACTCTCTTGCTTGGGTTGGACAAGAATCAGCCGGTACATGTTCTCTAGTGGCCCGCGACGCACAGTCGGGGGATTGCGTAGTGGTAACCGTATACCGACCGGAACCGACCGCATGGGATGAGGGTTTCAGAACAAGGAGAAGGCAATGACCTGCGTGATTTGTAAGACTGGCCGGACGCGCCCAGGAGTGACGACAGTGACATTGCAGCGCGAAAACAGCGTAATCGTAATCAAGGAGGTTCCTGCCCTAATTTGTGAGGATTGCGGAGAATACTACCTCGCAGAACCCGAAGCTCAGAAAGTATACGCTCTTGCCGAAGGAGCGGCACAGCGCAACGCTGAACTAGAGATTCTCCACTATGCCGCATGATTGCAGAGCGGATAGTATCTGGTCGATGATGCGCTGCTCTTCGGCGCTGATGCCAACTTCTTCTTTGCTCAGAACGGTTGGCAGCTTTTGGCCCTGTTTTTGGTAGGGGATATGCCGAGGTCCCACTCCCTGTGCAACGTCTTGGTGTAGAAAAACCGAACGGCGCAGACCCTCTGGTTGGAAATGCACCAGGAAGCTTTTTTCTGCTGGGCCAGGTAGACCTGGTAGTGATAGACCTCGTTGAGTCCCAGCAACTCAGGGGACTTGCCGTGGAAACCCAACGACGCTTCTCATCCGCTCCAGGTAGGTCTCTTGGGTGCGAGCCGGCGGGCCTCGAATAGCCTTGTCTGGCCTGCCGCATCTTCTCGCATAGCTTTCCCATGTGCCGTGCCCTCCTTGGGAAGCAGTGTTGGATGGTCACACTGTGGCGTAGATCGGGAGGGCACAGCCTCTATCAGTGGGGCGCTACATGACGAGGAAGATCTTCCGGGGGGATGCTCTTCTCGAAGGTTACGACGAAATCCCGAGTCCATCGCGAAGCGATTTTGGTCAACGGAGCATTCGACATTAGAACAGGTTCCACTGAGTTGACTCATGGCGAATGAAGAAGATACCCGCAAAGTAGCAGGGCCGGACCCTTCGCAACCTTGACGCTCGACTGCCTCAGAATCCGGCGAACGCCCCTTCGCTGATCCCCCTCACGTAGTAGCGCTGCAGCGCCACGAAGACCACCAGGGTCGGGATCATGGCGATCAAGATGGCCGCGCTGAGCGTACCGAAAGCGAACGACTGGCCCTCGTCCGCCAGGATGCGCAGGCCGACGTTGATGTTGGCGATTTGCGGGTTCTTGGCCATGGTCGCCGCGATCAGCACCTCGTTCCAGACGTCGATGAACGTCAGCAGAATCACCGTTGCCGCCCCGCCCTTGGCCATGGGCAGGTAGATCCTCCAGAACACGGTGAACTCGCTGGCGCCGTCGATGCGCGCGGCGTCCCCCAGCTCGCGCGGCATCTCGAGGAAGGTTCCTCGCATGATCCATACGGCAAACGGCAGGAACAGCCCGACGTACGGCAGTATGATGCCGAGCCGCGTATTCCAGATCCGGGTCTTGAACTCGAACATGAGGATCGGGACCAGCAGGATCACCCAGGGGATGGAGAGCAGGAGCAGCACCACGTTCAGCAGGTGTTTCGCCCCTTTCAGGTTCACCGCGCCCAGGGCGTAACCGGCCATGGCGCCAAAGAGCGTGACCGCACCAATGGTAAAGACGGAGTAGATGAGGGTGTTCAGCACGTATCCGGGCAGCTGCGCCCCCTTCCGGATGACCTTGGCGAAGTGCTCTACGGTCAATTTCGACGGCAGGAGCCGCTGGGTGACGGAGTAGATTTCCGTGTTCGGCTTGATCGAGGTCAGCACCACCCAGATGAACGGCAGGACGGTGATCAGGCAGAGCAGCGAGAGCACCAGGACCAGAACCAGTTGGTAGCGGGAGTTCAGTCCGAAGATCTTCACTTCGAGCTCCTGAACAGCAGCGGCGGCACGAGGGCCAGCGCCAGGACGATGATCGTGAATACCCACCCCACGGTCGTGGCATAGGTGAGCTTGTTCTGGGAGATCCTGTCGAACACCAGGAAATACAGCGACTGGCTGGCGTTGGCCGGCCCGCCCCCTGTCAGAACGTAGATCGGGACAAACACCTTCAGCGAGCGGATGAGCTGCAGCGTGGTTACCACGAGCAAGGAAGTGCGCAGGAGCGGCAGCGTGATGCAGAAGAACTCCTGCAGCGGGGACACGCCGTCGATCCTGGCCGCCTCGTAGTAGTCCTTGGAGATGGACAGGATGCCCGCCAGCATCAGGATCCAGGGGCCAAATCCCCACAGCGTGACCCCGATCAGGCTGCCCGTAACCGTCTTTATGTCCGATAGCCAGTTGCGGGTCAGGCCCGGCAGGCCGAGCACCTCCCGCAGCAGGTAATTCAGGATCCCGTTGTGGGGGTCGAGGATCCACTGGAACATCAGGTATCCCATGGTCAGGGGAATGACCGTGGGCAGAAAGAGGACGCTCCTAAAAAAAGCGGTGCCGCGGCGAGCCTGCTGCAGCAGGACGGCCACGAACAGGGCCAGGCCGACGCTCAGGGGGACGTAGAAGGCGGTGTAGATCATGGTGAAGGCGATGGAACCCCGGAAGTCGCGGTCCTGCAGCACCTCCGCGTAGTTGCGCAGGCCGACCTGGAACCAGAGTACCTCTCTGATCGTGAACTTCGAGAAGGTAAGCGCCAGGGAGTACAGGACTGGGTAGGCGATGAACAGCATGATGGCGGCTGCTGCCGGCGTGAGCAGCAGCAGGGCGAATCGCGTCTGCGCTTTCTCGTACTTCCACCCGGCGCGCACTCGACGGGTCGGCCTGGGCAGCGTCCTGTCTCGGCTCCGTAGAGGCATGTGCCTTGCTCCGTTCCACCGGCATCGGGAGCGGCGTCCGCCCCCGTGCTACCTTCTCCCAATTGGGGCGGGTCCGGTGGCCAGGTCACGGAGGTCTGCCCGGGCGCCGCCCACCCCTGGAGTACGGGCCCGAGCGGGTTCATAGCCCGCTCGGGCTTGCAGCAGCCCCCAGGTTACTTCCCGGGAACCGTCAGGTCCGCCTTGGCCTGGAAATCCTTCAGCCGCTTGATCATCTCGTCGAGCGACTGGCGGCCGGTCATGTAGGCCTGCAGCTCGTCGACGTAGGCCTTGCGCAGCGACTGCCCGTCCCGGAAGGTCCACTGGCCCATGCTGGGTCCGGTGATTTCCTTCCGCACTTCGACGAAGTTGGGATCATCGTTGTCCAGCGCGTCATAGTTTTTCCAGAGAGTGGGCATCTTCCCGAAGTTGACCGCTGACCAGGTCTGGGCGAACTCGCTGAACAGCGCCTCCCGGGCGAACGCGCGGGCCAGATCGACCCTCGCGGCGACACGCGGAATGTACACCTGGTGGCAGAAGGCCATTGTACCGCCCTGACCCGGATACGGGAACATCTGGACCACGTCCTTGCCCAGCACGGCGTTGGCCTCAGTGGAACGGGAGTTGGAGGCGTTGATGGCCGCGATTTGGCCGGCCTTCAGCCCGTTGCGGGCGCCGTTGTTGTCGGTGAACGTCAGCGTGCCGCCTGCTCCCCGGTCGACGATCGACTTCTGGAAGCGGATCCAGTCTTTCCCGGCTGGGCTGTCCCAGTTGATCCGGCCGTCTCTGGTCAGGTAGGTTCCCTCCCCTGCGATCACCGCAGCCATCCAGGTGTCCGGGGCGAAGTTTATCCCGTACTCCATCTCGAGGCCGGTGATGGTCTTGCCCTCCACTTTCAGGCCGGCGAGCAGCCCGGCATAGTCGGCGATCTCCTGGTACGTCTCCGGCATGGTCGGCCGGCCGGAGGAGTCGACCTTCCCGATCATTTTCATGTAGGTCACGTTGATCTGGAAGTTCATAGTCTCGCCGAGGCCGGGGAGATAGGGAAAGTTGGTGCCGGCAGGACCGGGAACAAACGACGGATCGAGAAAAGCTGCGATCCACTTGTTCCGGGCCAGTTCACCGGTCATCACCTCATCCCACGGGATCAGCAGGTCATCGATGACAGCGGGAGCGATCTGGCTGACCAGGCCGCCGAAGTACAGGTCCGCAGTGGACCGCCGGGTCTGGGCCCATTCGAGGAACATGGTCAGGTAGTTGGCGCCCAGGCCTTCATGGGTGAGCAGCTTCACCTTGGCCTGGGGGTGCGCCTGCTCGAACCGGGCGATCACTTCCTTCATGTTGTACTTGTCGACCATCCAGCTTTCCACCGAGATGGCCATTTCCCCAGACAGATCGGTGCCGGTCGCGGCGGCCTGTACAGGACCTTCTGCCGGAGCGGCAGCCTCCTTCTCGCCCCCTGCGAACACGAACAGAGGAGCGAGCAACAGCACACCCATCCACACCAGAGTCTTCTTCACAACAGCCTCCTCCTAACGGGTTTTGTGAGCGACCAGACGCGCTCATGTTACAGCCGGATTCAGTCCCGCCCTCGAAAGCAGGGCATGTGCAACCCAAGACGTCTGTTGATATGTAGACAGCGAGTCTATCATTAAAACAGAGAATATATCCCGAAATCCAATTTGTCAAGAGCCCGCATTGAGGCTTCTGAGAAACCTGAGTCTGGTCAGGCGATGTGGCCTTCTGCGGTTCTCGCTTCGGGCCTGGGCCGCGGGACTATCGCTCAGTTTAGGCGGCTGCTTGCCTCCTGGGGGCCTCTCGGGCCGTACAGGATTGGCTCACCATCTTCCATCGCCGCTCAGCTTCTCCATGCTGGCACCGGTTCGACTCGGCAACGTGGGATGCAGCGATGAGCGAGAATCTACGGTCGGTCTTTTTGTGCATCAAGCATTTCTGGGCTCTCGTGCTGGGGCAGGGCGCCGGCCAGATCATCAGCATCGCCTGGGTTAGGAGCTTCGACGGTGGTGCCAAGGCCGCTGCGTACGCTCCCAGCCAGGCAACCGTGGCCCAGCTGGCGCGCTGCATGTCGATCGAATGGGGTCCCCGGGTTCAGCAATGTCTACTGAATTGCTCCCGCCTTCATTCTGATCTGGATTTCGGAGGAGTACATTCTGGACCCGGCCACCAGAGATTTCGCCCTGTCACGAATCCCGATGAGGCGGCTGGGCTGTGTCACAGGCGTCATGGGGCCGGCCTCGTTTCCAGCATCCCGGTCGACGGAGGCTGGCTCAGCGCTTGAGCAGGAGGTGCCCACACCCCTCGGCGAGGCTCTCTGGCAGCCCCGGCGGCCCCGGAGCCGTTCGGGTATCAGATCGCAGGCTCGAATCCGTGGCGCCGCGAGATCTCCGTGGCGTGTTCCCGTACGATTTTCCCAACTTTGTCGAAAACCGACGGTGGGAGTCGAAAATCTGGGCCAGTTACCCACACCGCCGCAATGGGAAGTTTGCGGAAGTTGAGCACCGGGGCCCCAACGCAGTTGATGCCGTCGAGCCTTTCGCAGTTGTCCACCGAGTATCCGGCCTCCCGGACCTCCTCGAGAACACGCAAGAAGCTCTTGCGGCTGGTGATGGAGTGTTGCGTGTACTTCTTGAAATCCAGCTGCTCGACGATCCGGTCCCGTTCGTCCCTGGGAAGGAAGGCCAGCATGGCCTTTCCGGGAGCGGAGGTGTGCAGCGGGAAGCGGTGGCCGACGTCGACGATGTATTTCATGGGATGGTTCGAGACCACCTGTTCCAGGACGACCCCTTCGGCGCCGAGGAGGATACCGAAGAGAGTGGTCTCGTTGGTCTTGTCCCGCAGGTCGCGCATGACGTCGATTGCTTTCTCCACGAGGTTCTGTTGACCCAAAGCCGCGTAGGCGACAGCCAGCAGCTTCGGACTGAGGAAGTAGGTCTTCTGCGTCTGCCTGAGGTACCCCATTCCGTGCAGGGACCTGCATATCCGGAAGACGCTGTTCTTGGGAAACCCCAGACGATCGGCAATCGCCGTGACGCTCCAACCCTGGGGCTCTCTGGCCATGAACTCGAGTATCTCGAAAGCGCGGACGAGGTTGGGTACGTTGTAGTTCCTGCCCGCCTGAGCGCTCACCTTGACTGCACTGGGTGCCAAAGCCGTCCCCCCTTCCCTGCGCGGCGCTCGCCACGCCGCACTGCCTGACAAACCGGCCGCGTCCGATCGACGCTTCCCGCGGTTGCCCGAGCGGCACGGGAGTTCACTATATAGAATGCGACTTCGCATGTCGAGACCGGTAGCGGCGACGTCCAGGGCGGACGAACTCACGTCCCGCGAACGCCCGCGCGCGGCGACGAAGTTGTTATATGGACTACATTCCCACAGAACAACTATTGACATAACAAACACCATACCATATAATAACCACGCTCGGCAAGGCTTGTAGCCGACCGCCGGGCGGAAATCGGACCGTTGGTTCGACGGCAGAAAGAACAGGAGGAGAGTGAGGCTGATGAACGCAAGAAAGGCGATCGTGATCGGGATCTGCGCCTTGATAGCCCTGGGAGCCTGGGCGGGGGGCAAGGCCGAGAGCGGAGCTGCCGCCGAGGAAGCGGTGGTGATGCGGCTGGCGACGATCCACCCGGAGAGCTACCCCAACGGTCTGGCAAACAAGGAGTTCGCGGAGATGGTCGAAAAAGCCACCGAAGGGCGCGTCAAGGTCGTGGTCTACTACTCCGGTGAGCTCGGGGACCAGAAGAGCTACATCGAGCAGTGCCAGATGGGGACTCTGGACTTCGGCGATGTGAACGCGGCTCCGATGGAGAACTTCGTGCCCGACCTGGGAGTGCTGCTGATGCCCTACGTGTTCACGGACCGGGAGCACAAGTGGCGCGTGCTGAGCTCGCCGGTGGGCCAGGAGCTGCTCGCGACCTGCGAAAAGGCGGGGCTGTACGGCATATCCTTCTACGAGGCGGGGGCCCGCAGCTACTACGCAGACGTGCCGATCCGAAAACTGGAGGACCTCAAGGGCCTGAAGATCCGGGTGCAGCAGAGCCAGGTGTGCATCGACGGGGTGAACGCCATGGGGGCCTCGGCGGTTCCGATGGCCTTCAGCGAGATCTACAGCGCGGGGCAGTCGGGGGTGATCGACGGCAACGAGTGCAACCATCCGACCTATCTGACGCATTCCCACTTCGAGGTCTTTCCCTACTTCACCTTCGACGCGCACGTGGAGATCCCGGACATGCTGGTGGCGAGCAAGAAGACGCTGGACCGGCTGAGCCCCAAGGACAGAGAGGCGATACTGGAGGTCGGCCGGCAGATCTGGAAGATCCACCTGAAGTACTACGAAGACAACGAGGACAAGGCCTACGAGGAGTTGAAGGCCAAGAAGGTGACCTTCATCAACCTGTCAGACGCGGAAATGCAGCGCTTCCGCGCCTCAGTGGCGCCGGTCTACGACAAGTACCGCGATCGGTACGGGGCCTGGATGGACAAGTTCGCGGCCGTCAAGTAGTTGGAGTCGTGGCCAACGGGTGCACGGGATCGGAGGGTCCCGTGCGCCCGTCTCGAACGCTGGGCGGAGGGTTAGCGAAGTATGTCCGGGGAAAAGGGCGTCCGGCGGCTGGTAGCGGTCTACCGCGCGGCGAATCTGTTTTTCGAGTGGCTGGCGCTGACCCTTCTGGTGATCATGACGCTCGTGACCACCTACCGGGTGATCATGAGGTATTTCTTCAACTTCACCCCGTCGTGGACCGAGGAGCTGACCTGCATCCTGGTCATCTGGGTGACCCTCATCGGGCTGGCCGTCGGCGTCAGGGAGAGGTTGCATCTGGGCATCACGGTTTTCTATGATCGTTTTCCCCGCGCGGTCCGCACCGTCGTTGACTACGTCATGCTGGGGCTGCAGACGGTGCTGGGCGTCTACCTGGTGATCGATGGGGCCCGGCTGACCATCGATCAGTTCCACACGACCATGAGCGTGGTCAAGATTCTTCCCTTTTCCGACCGACTCATGCCGAACAGCATTCTCTACGTGATCGTCCCGGTGGCGGGCGTCCTGATTCTTCTGTATACGGCGATCCAGCTGTTCGACAAGAAGAGGCGCTTTGAGCTGAAAAGCCTGCACACGGAAGGGGTTGCATAGCGATGGCGACGGGGATTCTGTTGGGGAGCTTCTTCCTGATGGTGATCATCCGCACGCCGATTGCGCTGGCGCTGGCGCTGTCCTCACTGTTCACGGCCATGTACCTGGGCATTCCGCTGGCCTCGGTAGCGCAGCGAATGGTCAACGGGGTCAACAAGGTGGCCCTGCTGGCGGTGCCGTTTTTCATCTTTGCCGGGCAGTTGATGGCCTCCGGCGGGATCTCCAAGCGGTTGGTCGACCTCTCGCGGGTATTCGTGGGCCGGCTTCGCGGAGGGCTGGCCATGGTCAACGTGCTGGCCAGCATGTTTTTCGGGGGTATTTCCGGCTCGTCGGTGGCAGACACCTCCTCGATCGGGGCCATTCTGATTCCGGTGATGAAGCGCGACGGCTACGAGGACGACTATGCCACCGCGGTCACCATTTCCAGCTCGATCCAGGGGATCCTCATCCCGCCGAGTCACAACATGATCATCTACGCCCTGGCGGCGGGCACCAACATCTCGGTGGCCATGATGTTTCTGGGGGGGCTGATTCCCGGGGTAGCCCTGGGGGTGAGCATGATGGTGCTGTGCTACGTGTTCGCGGTGCGGCGGAATCATCCGAAGGGAAAGCCCCTGAGCTTCAAGCAGTCGCTGCGAATCCTTCGGGGGGGCATCACGGGGCTGATCACGCCGCTGATCATCGTCGGCGGGGTGATCACCGGAGTCTTCACGGCCACCGAATCAGCGGCCATCGCCTGTGTGTGGGCCTTCGTGATCTCCTTCTTCGTATATCGGGAGATACCCCTCGCGGAGTTCTTCAACATCCTCAAACGCACCTTCAAGACGCTGATCATCGTGCTTCCGGTGATCGCCACAGCGAACGCCTTCGGCTTCCTGCTGGCATTCCTGCGGATTCCCCGAATGGCTTCGGCATTTCTGCTGGGGGTGAGCAGCAACAAGTACGTGGTGCTGCTGATCATCAACCTGATCCTGCTGGCCCTCGGCTGCATCATGGACATGGCGCCGCTGATCCTCATCTGCGCGCCGATCATGCTGCCGGTGGCCATGGGGCTGGGAATTCACCCGGTTCACTTCGGGATCATCATGATCATGAACCTCGCCATCGGCCTCCTCACCCCGCCGGTGGGGGTGAGCCTGTTCGTGGGCAGCAGCGTCGGCGAGGTGCCGATCGAGCGTCTTGCGAGGGCGAACCTGCCCTTCTACCTGCTCACGATCGGGGTTCTGCTGCTGATCACCTACATTCCGGGGCTGGTCATGTGGCTGCCCATGACCGTGGTGCAGTGACGGAGATTCGTGATGACTGACAGCAAGATTGCTCTATTCACTAGCGCCCGGCGGCAGTTCGGCGTGGCTTACCACGATGTGGCCAAGTTGATCCAGGACTCCACGATGCGGAGTTTGGACCTCTGAGCCATGAAATCCCAAGAAATGGAATACAGCATCGAAGCCATGTTTGGAATTGCGGGCAGGGTAGCGGTGGTATCAGGTGCTGCGGGAGGCATTGGCCGGGAAATCTGCGTGGCGTTGAGCAGTCTTGGCGTCAAGATCGCACTCGTGGATTTGGATGCCGAGAAGTTGAGCAACCTGGAATCCGTGATCCGACAGGACTCCGGTGATGTGCTTGTCGTGCGCACGGACATCACCGACAAGGACCGTGTAGAGGCCATGGCGGAAGCCGTGATTCGCCGATTCGAGCGCATCGACATCCTCGTCAATTGCGCGGGACTGTCCTACCTCGAGGATGCTGTCGATTTTGATGAACCGAAGTGGGACAGGCTCATGGAGGTGAATGTCAAAGGGACCTTTCTAGTCTGTCAGGCAGTAGGGAGACACATGCTCAAGCAGAGATCCGGACGTATCGTCAACTTCTCTTCCGTCAGGGGTCTCCAAGGGCGAGCAAGGGATATGGCCTACGCGCCGAGCAAGGGAGCGATCAACCAGCTGACGAAGTCGTTGGCAATAGAATGGGCACAGGCCGGCATCAACGTGAACGCCCTTGCCCCAACCTGGACTCTGACTGACATGAACCGCGGCATGCTCGAAGACAAGAAGACCTCCCAGTGGGTGTTTAGCCGAATTCCCAAGGGGCGGCTGGGTGAACCCAAGGACATTGTTGGTCCGTTGATATACCTCTGCGCGCCCTGTTCGGAGTTCGTCACAGGGCAGATTCTGTACGTAGACGGCGGATGGACGGCTGCGTAGTCGAGAATGTTTCCGCCGTCTTTGGGGAGAAGCGCGTGAATGAAGAGCATCTGGCGTTGATCAGCGGGGCGGCCGGCCCAATGGGCAGCGCAGTGGCCCGGTTTCTGATTGAGGACGGGATCCGGGTGGTATTGGCCGATATCGACAGGGATCGAGTTGGAAGGTTGGCGAAAGATCTTGGGGAGAAGGCACATCCAGTTTCCTTCGACGTAGGCGATCCAGAAGCAGTCCAAAGAGCTGTGGCTACGATCAAAGCCGCGATCGGAACCGTAGACATCCTGGTGAACAACGCTGGAATCCTATCGACGAACAAGGTGTCAACGACGACACCCGATGAGTGGCAACGGATCTTGCGTGTCAATCTTGACGGAGCCTTCTATCTGTCCAGAGCCCTCATCCCCGGCATGAAGAAGAAGGGCTGGGGACGAATCGTCAACACCTCATCTGTGGCCGCAAAAACGGGAGGGATCACGGCCGGCACCGCTTATGCAGTGTCCAAGGGCGCATTGATCTCGTTGACGTTTTCTCTGGCTGCCGAGCTCGCAGGCTCGGGAGTTACCGTCAACGGAATTGCCCCGGCCTATGTAAGGACTCCCATGATCACGGAGCAGCTGACAGAGGAGCAGCGCGCAGAACTGCTGAGAAAAATCCCGGTGCATCGGTTTTGTGAACCCGAGGAGTTTGCCCACGTGGTGCGATTCCTGGTTCATCCTCTGGCGGGGTTCATCACCGGAGAGATCATCGATCAGAACGGGGGCCTGATCTTCGATTGACTCGTGCAGGCGAAGGCCCGCACGGCGCGACACTATCCATCGAGAGGAGTTGGCGGTGATCTACGGAAGGTTGGGGAAAACGGACATCGAGATCTCTCAGATCGTGTTGGGCTGCTGGGCCTTCGGCGGCGGCTACACGTGGGGGGAGCAGGAGGACGCCGAGTCGATCCGGACTGTTCACGCCGCGCTGGATGCCGGTGTGAACTGCTTCGATACGGCCGAGTTTTACGGAGGCGGACGTTCGGAGGAGGTGCTGGGCCGAGCCCTGGTCGGCAAGCGCGCATCGGCGGTGGTCATTTCCAAGCTCTGGGTCGAAAACATGGACAAGACAAAAGTGCGCGAGGCCTGCGAAGGCAGCCTGAAGCGCCTTCACACGGACTATATCGACCTGTACATGATCCACTGGCCCAACCGGGCGGTGCCCCTATCCGAGACCATCGAAGCAATGCAGGCGCTGAAACGCGCGGGCAAGATAAGGGCCATCGGCGTCTGCAACTTCGGAGCGCAGGACTTGGCCGACGGGCTTTCCTGTGCCGACGCGGCGGCGGACCAGCTTCCCTACAACTTGCTCTTCCGGGCGATTGAGTTCGAGGTGCTGAACGCCTGCCGCACGCACGCCGTGCCGGTTCTCGTCTACAGCACCCTGGCGCAGGGTCTTCTGACCGGTAAGTTTGCCCGTCCCGAGGACGTGGATGATGAAAGGGCCCGCATACGCTTCTATTCCAGGGATCGCCCGGGCACGGTCCATGACGAACCGGGCTGCGAGACCGAGGTGTTTGAGGCGCTTTCCAGGCTGAGGTCCATCTGCCGGAACGCAGGAGTCACCATGACCCAGGCAGCCATCGCGTGGGTTCTGTGCCAGCCGGGGGTGTCCGGCGCCTTGGTCGGAGCCCGCACCCCTGAGCAGTTGCAGGACAATCTCGCGTACGCGGACGCAGAACTCTCCGGAGAAACCCTGCGGCAATTGGACAAGGCCACCGAGCGACTCAAAGCGGCCATGGGGCCCAATCCGGACATGTGGCGGTCGAACAGCCGCTTCCGATGAACTGTTTTCGAAGACAGACTGGAATGCGCAGCGCCCTGCCAGCGAGATTCTGGCGGACGGACATTGGGCAACGAGGAGGGAAACCATGAGCGCGAGCAAGAGCTACAAGAGTCCCCTGTTCGAAATGACCCAGACTACGCCCACCTGCCTGTGGAACGACTCGGCGGCGGTTGGGGAGCTGGCCGCCTCGATCGAGGACGGGGCGGTGGGGGCGACCTGCAACCCGATGATCGTGCTGGACGTGCTGAAGAAAGAGATGCACCTCTGGAAGGATCGCATCCTCGAAATGATCCGCGAGATGCCCCAGGGGAGCGAAGACGCCATCGGCTGGAAGCTGGTGGAAGAAATCTCCCAGAAGGGGGCGAAGCTGCTGGAGCCGATCTTCCGTCAGCACAAGGGCCGCAACGGGCGGCTGTCCATCCAGACCGACCCGCGTTTCTACCGGGACACCCAGGCCATCGTCGAGCAGGCGGTGCACTTTGCCTCGTTGGCGCCGAACATGATCGTCAAGATCCCGGTGACCCAGGCGGGGGTGGCGGCGATCGAGGAGGCGACCTACCGGGGGGTGAGCATCAACGCCACGGTGAGCTTCACGCTGCCGCAAAGCCTGGCGGTGGCGGAGGCGGTCGAGCGGGGCTTGAAGCGCCGGGAGAAAGAAGGCAAGGACATCGCCACCATGGGGCCGGTGTGCACGATCATGGTGGGCCGCTTGGATGACTGGCTGAAGGTGTGGGCGGAGAAGCAGCAGGTCACCACGGAGCCGGGAAACCTGGAGTGGGCCGGGGTGGCGGTATTCAAGAAGACCTACCAGCTGTTCCGGGAGCGGGGTTACCGTCTGCGCCTCTTGTCGGCGGCCTTTCGCAACCACATGCACTGGAGCGAGTTCATCGGCGGGGAGGTGGTCATCTCCCCTCCGTACAGGTGGCAGCAGCGCTACAACGCGAGTGACGTGAAGATCGAGAATCGCATCGAGCGGCCGGTGGACCCCCACATCCTCTCCGAGCTGCAGAGGAAGTTCCCCGACTTCTGCCGGGCCTATGAGGAGAATGGGCTGACGGTGGAGGAGTTCGACAGCTTCCCGCCCACGGTGCGTACCCTGCGGCAGTTCCTGGACGGCGGCCAGAAGCTGGCGGCCCTGATCCGGGACTTCATGCTGCCCAGCCCGGACTGAGCCCCGGCGGCCGCGCCGGGCCGCCCTTGATAGGGAGTGCCCCGCGGGGTACGCAGAAGCGTGCCCATCGAGTAGCGCAAGTTGCGGTCGGTGGAGGCGATCCCGCGCTGGGACAACTTGGTCTGCCTGCGGGATCCCCAGGGCTTCGCCGACCGGCTGGTTCTTCTGCCGCCGGAGACCCTGTTGGTCGTCTCGCTGTTCGACGGCAACCGCTCGACCGCGAACATCCAGGCAGAGTTCGCCCGACGGTACGGGGACATCCTCCCGAGCGAGAACGTGAGTCACATCGTTCAGCAGCTGGACGCCGCGCTGTTCCTGGAGTGCGAGCGTTTTCTGGAAGCCAGCCGGCAGGGCATGGAGGCCTTCCGTGCCTGCTCCGCGCGCCCCGCCTCGCACGTCGACACGGCCTAAGAAGCGGATCCCGAGGCCCTCCGGCCGCTCTTCGACGGCCTGTTCGCCGGTCCCGAGCGACCCCGAGCGGGCGAGCCCGAAGGGGGAAGGGGGCGTGGGCACCCCGCCTGCCCACGGCAGTCTGCGGGGGTTGATCGCTTCCCGCATCGCCTTGCCCCGGGGGAGGGACGAGCTTTGCCTGGGTCTACACGGAGCTGGCCCGCTCCAGCGGGGCGCGCACCTTCGTCGTGCTGGGCATCTCCCACGTGCAGACCGCGCGGCGCTTCGTGCTGACGGCCAAGGACTTCCAGACCCCGCTGGGCACCGTGCCCGCGGACCGGGAGTCCTTGCGGCGTTTGAAATCGATCCGCACCCTACGGGCAGCCCTGCGGGTATCTTCGGTCTTCGGCTGGCCTGTACTCGGTGTTCAGTTCCGATGCTGTGGAGTTCCCGAAGCGAACTTCCTGTCAGATGTGGTGTATGCGTCACCTGCTCCACTGTCAGTCACTGATCGACAATTGCGTTATTGTGCACATTATGCCAATATTTGGCTGGAAGTTGAGGCTTTTTCCCTGTTCCATGGCCTCGACATAGGCCCTATGGTGGAGTTCCGTAGACAGCCTTACCGCGAACCTGCCTGAGAATGGCTTCTCGGGCTTCTCATTCCGCTCGGCGCAGAACTCAAGATAGCCGTCAATCGATTCCCGAAATGCCTTTCTCAACTCCTCAACGGTCTTCCCCTGGAAAGTAATCACATCCCTCGTATCCGGGACCTCTCCGTGGAGCAATTCGGCCTCGTCGTCGAACTCGACGTATCCGGTGTATCCCCTATACTTCAACACCTTTGACTCCCACCGTGGTGACAAACCTCCGCACTGATCCGACGGATCCTTTGTCCGTCACCCTTCGGGGATGCGGCCTGTGGAATACGGCGCGAACACCCTTGAGTGCCACCCGAACGCGCGACCCCCGGCCCGCAGTGACTTCGGCTTCCAACGCACTGGAACGGCTTTCTATGCCATCCCATGGGATGTCCGATCGAACAGGATCCTCCAGTATCGCCGTCAACGTGTCTGTGTTTCTTCTGCTCACCGCTGTGATACTGATTCATGGTATCAACCTCGCCGTGTCAAAAACCGAAAACGCTGCACGTCGCCAAGCCCTGAGACAGAGCGTTGTGCTCTCGGTGGCGGCAACGCTGCTTCAATCTGTCCCCTGCGGTCCTTCCAGCGCAAAGCATGCTTCTCGGAAAACCGTCTCTCGAGCCAGACTGGCCACCGTCCTGCCAGCTCGGGCCAGGTCCCGCACCGCTGCCTCAACTCTGTTGGACAAGGTGGTCTGCTGTATGGCATGTCCTGTTCTCCTTTCTCAGACGTGCCCCAAGACAACGGTTCTGGTGATACAGTTGTCGAGACCGTATCCTGACAGGCGCAGGCTTGCGAGAACGCGAGTTTTGAGGATACTAAATCCTCAAAATCGGTTGATTACGAGGATCATCAGCGCTATTCTTGACCCATGGAGCGACTTCCGCGGTTCTACGACGACCTACTCGATCACGCTTCGCCGGAGAAGGTTCTCGTGCTGTATGGACCCCGTCAGGTGGGAAAGACTACCATCGTCCGGGGTCTGTCGGGCGTAACAGGGCGCACCGTTCGCTATGCCACGGGCGACGATATCCGGGTGCAGGAGGTGTGGGGATCACGGAACCTCTCGCTCCTGCAGGAATATGTGCACGGTTACGATGTCGTCATCATCGACGAAGCGCAGCGCGTGCCCGGCATTGGGCTCGGACTGAAGCTGCTCGCTGATTCGATGCCTTCGTGCCGGCTCGTCGTTACCGGGTCGGCCTCACTTGAGCTGGCGGGCCAGGTGGGCGAGCCTCTCACGGGTCGAAAGACGACGCTCACCCTCTTCCCGGTGTCGCAGCTCGAGCTTGCCGCGATACATAACCGGTCGGAGCTCCGGGAGAGGCTCGGCGAGTACCTCGTGTACGGGTCGTATCCGGAAATCCTGACGACGTTCGGCCGCAACGCGAAGATCGAGCTTCTGAACGAGCTCACCGGCTCATACCTGCTCAAGGACGTGCTGGAGCTCGAACGCGTCAAGAGCGCGAAACTGCTCTTCGACCTCCTGAGACTCCTCGCCTTCCAGGTCGGAAACGCGGTCTCACTGCGGGAGCTTGGCAGCAGTCTGGGAATCGACTACAAAACGGTTGCCCGCTACGTCGATCTCATGGAGAAGGCGTTCATTCTCCACAACCTCAGGGGCTACAGTGGAAACCTCCGACAGGAGGTCACACGAAAGAGCAAGTACTACTTCTACGACAACGGCGTGCGGAACGCCATCATCGCGAACTTCAATCCGCTGGACACGCGCGACGATACAGGCGTGCTGTGGGAAAACTTCCTCTTCATGGAGCGATTGAAGAGTGGGTCTTACCGACGCCGGCATCGCAACGTCTTCTTCTGGCGAACCTGGGAAAAGCAGGAAATCGATCTGATCGAGGAGCGCGACGGGGTGCTTCACGCATATGAGTTCAAGTACCGTCCCCGGAAGGCCCATGCACCGGCGCAGTGGCACGAGGCCTATCCATCCTCGACGTTCGACGTGGTCGACTCCCGGAACTACCTCGACTTCGTACTCTGACGCGCGGCTCGTCGGAACCACTACGGTCAGGGCGAACTTCCGCGCGTCCTTCGTGGGACGATCGTCGAGGGACTCCCGGCTCGGAGGGAGAGGCCAGAACTGCGAGGCGCTGCGGGAATGTCAGGCCGTTCGTAGCGCGCAGGACCAGGATCCCGCCCCCTTTGAGCACGCTGCCTCTGACCGCTACTTGACTGCGGGGAGGGACCTTGCCCATGAACGATGCAGAACGCGGCCCCACGGCCCCCGGGCTCGCAGAGGGCATCGAACCTGTTGCGCAAGCGGCCGCTGACACGTGGGGCCAGCGATCTGGATCAGCAGCTAGCCCGTAGTCTGGAACTCGATCTTCTTGGCCTCTGACACCCGTATTGAGGCGTCGAGCACTTCAATGGAAACCAGATCCCCTGCCTCGTCGTAGTCAAGGATCACGCCGGGCTTGCCCTCGTCGCTTTCGGTGACGGAAGCATGGTCTTTGAGGATAACAGTCAGAGAATCAGTCCTCATGTCGTAAGTCACTTTCATTCTGGACTCCGGTACTTGTCGATCTTGCTGGTCCGACAGGCGGGTACGACTCGCGGAAGCGACTCGTCGATGTCGACGAACACCCGGATCAGCTGCATACGGATGTCGACCTTGCGCCGAGACTGTAGCACGACTCGACCTGGTCGAATCTCTGCACCCTGGTCCGGGCTGCAAAGATACGCGTTCGCAGCAGCCATGTCTATCCCTCTACGTGGGTTCTATGCTGACGCGTGGTCGGTGATGACTGCGCTGGAATACTGTTCGGCTGCCGCCAACCGCGAGGCTACGTTGGAGCGTCCCGACAAGTCCAGTGAATGGCCAGTGCGGGCCGAACCGAAAAGGATGGGCGCTGCGGGATTCGAACCCACGGCCCAAGGCTTGCGGCGGCCATAGCGGTCGACGGCATGCCCAACTTGGGCCCCCCCCGACACGTCATGCCGGGTTCGCAAGACTCACTGCAACCCGAGAAACAGCCGAAGCCCCTCTTCGATCATCCCGAGTTCATCCTGGTTGATCCGCCCATAGACTCGGTCCACTCGCCTCTTGTCAATCGAACGGACCTGGTCGACAAGGGCGTACGAGTGCACGCGCAATCCGCTTTTCCCGGGACTCAGGGCCGGATACAGCGCGCCCTCGCCCGGAGTCTTCGTGATGGGAACCACGCACAGCATGGGGAAGCGTTGGTCTTCCAACACCTCGGGATCGGTGACCACGACGCAGGGGCGAATCCCCTGTTGCTCGTGACCGAAGGTCGGGTCAAGAGTGACCAGGACGACTGTCCCGCGCACGAGCTTCATCTATGTTCTCTTGGTCCAGCCCTGCCCAGGAATCCATCGGACGCTCTCCCCAGCTTCGACGTCGACGAGATCGAAATCTCCTTCGGGCAGACTGGCAATCCAGTCGTCGGCACCGACCCGGGCCAGGCGGTCGCTCTCCGGGTGTGGCGCGCGCAGCGATCGTCGGAGCTCCTCCTTTCGGCGTCGCTCGAGTTCATTCTGGACTGCCTGAAGGATGAACCTGCTTCTGTTGTTTTCTCTTCGGTCGATATCGCGGACTATCTCTTCAGGAATCGTGACGGTTACTCGTTCATTCATTCTCATACCCTCGATATGATCTTACTGAGGTTCATACTCCACGTCAAGAGGGTTGCAGCCTTACATACCGAACGGGAGACGTGAGCAGGTTTCTGGAAATGGGCAATGTGGGATTCGAACCCACGGCCTAAGGCTTGCGGAGGGCAGTGGTGGCACTTGTCGGGCATATGAACCGCCGGGCTTGACTCATTAGGTATAACTGTTATACTCGACCTGTGGTGCGTCGTGCAAGCTGCATCAATCCAGCGGGTGGAAGTCCCGCCCGGGTAAGCGCCGGAGCGCCCGGTAGCAGGGTCCGGTCAGGGGGAGAGATCCCTCGGGCTGAGCGGACCGTCA
>Ga0068714_10001846_pt1 | contig 29006 bp, 29 predicted proteins | sample MTBNYHSulfiMetaG_FD_62988 | JGI IMG/M metagenome (GOLD analysis project Ga0068714, IMG submission 62988) | Enrichment culture microbial communities from rom New York Harbor, USA that are MTBE-degrading - MTBE-NYH (New York Harbor Sulfidogenic)... | ecosystem: Environmental > Aquatic > Marine >...
GAGGAGATCGGCAATCCGCGGACAATCAACATGATCGCCTTGGGCGCGCTCGTGAAGGCGACGGGGATCGTCCCCCTGGACACCGTCACCGCGGCCATGCGCCGGATGCTCGAAGACGGCGGGAAGGACCGGTTCATCGAACCGAACGAACGCGCGCTCCGAGCGGGCGCGGACGCGGCCTAGGATGGACGCACCGCTCGCCCGCCAGGAGATCTTCTCCGGAAGGGTGGTGCGCCTCGTTCTCGACTCGGTCCGGCGGCCCGACGGGTCGGACGCCAGGCGCGAGGTCGTGCTTCATCCCGGTGGTGCGGTCATCCTGCCGGTCGCTGACGACGGCAGGCTCGTCCTCGTCGAGCAGTACCGCCACCCGGTCGGTGTGCCCCTTTGGGAGCTGCCGGCGGGAAAGCTCGAGCCCGGAGAGCCTCCGCTTTCCTGTGCGCGACGCGAGCTCCTGGAGGAGACGGGCTACGAGGCCGCCGTGTGGACGGAGCGGTTGTCGTTCTACACCTCACCGGGCTTCACCGACGAGCGGCTCACGCTCTACGAGGCGTCCGGGCTCACCCGAACGGGAGCGCCGCGGCCCGGGGAGATTGACCACTGCGCGCTGTTCGCCCGGGACGACCTGCGCGAACGGATCGCGAACGGATCGATCGTCGACGCCAAGACCCTGGTCGGAATCCTCATGTGGGCCTCGGACTGGAGATCCAAATAGGCGGCAGGGTTTTTCCTCGCGGGTTCGGCGGGTATACTAGATAGGAAGAAAGAGACTGACAACGACATCCCGCAGAGGCTCGACAGGAGGTGCGATGGCGGAAGTCACGCTGGAAAAGGTCACGAAGAAGTTCGGAGAACTGACGGCCGTGAACCAGATCGACCTCACGGTGGACGACGGTGCGTTCACGGTCCTCGTCGGTCCTTCGGGATGCGGCAAGACGACGACGCTGCGGATGATCGCGGGCCTGGAAGAGATCACATCGGGCGAGATCCGGATCGGCGAGCGGGTCGTGAATCAGGTTCCGCCCAAGGATCGCGACATCGCGATGGTCTTCCAGAACTACGCGCTATACCCGCACATGGACGTCTTCAACAACATGGCGTTCGGCCTCAAGTTGCGCAAGATCCCGAAACCCGAGATCAAGAAGCGCGTGCACGAGACCGCGCAGCTGCTCGGAATCGAGAGCAAGCTCAAGAGCCGGCCGAAGGAGCTCTCCGGCGGGCAGCGGCAGCGAGTCGCTGTCGGGCGGGCGATCGTCCGCGATCCCAAGGTGTTCCTCTTCGACGAGCCGTTGTCGAACCTCGACGCCAAGCTGCGCGTTCAGATGCGCACCGAACTCGAGCAGCTCCACCACAAACTGAAGACGACGACCGTCTATGTCACGCACGACCAGGTCGAAGCGATGACCCTCGGCAGCAAGGTCGCGGTCATCAAGGATGGTCTGATCCAGCAGTACGCCTCGCCACAGGAGACCTACGACCACCCCCGGAACCTCTTCGTCGCGGGCTTCATCGGCAGCCCGGCGATGAACTTCCTACGCGCTCGCGCGGAGCACAAGGAGGACCGGGTGGAGCTCGTCGGGAAGGGATTCCGTCTCGGGATTCCCGCGGACCGCGTCCCCGATCTTCCCGAAGAGGTGATCGTCGGGATCCGGCCCGAGGACCTCTCCGGTCCGGTCGAAGCAGGCGAAAACACGATCGAGATGACGGTCCAGGTGACCGAGCCGCTCGGAAACGAGCTGCTCGTCTACGCCGACTGCGGCGGTGAGCAAGTGGTCGCGAACCTCGATCCGCACCAGACAATCGACGTCGACTCCACGATCCACCTGGCAGCGAACCTGAGCGTCCTGCACCTGTTCGACCCGCAGACGGAGAAGACGCTTCTCTACCGGGGCGAGGAGGCCCCCGCCGCCGCTACGGCGTCGTGACGCGGAGGGCCTTCGGCGCCACCTCCACCTCGAACGACTCGCCCGGGAGCCGGTAGACCTCGCCGTCGATGTGGGCGATCAGCCGAGCCGGTGAGGCGACCGTAACGGTCCGTTCTTGGCGGTAGTGGACTTTCGACAGCCTCAAGTGCGTCCCCTTCCGAGCCTGTGGCAACCGGATCAGCCGCTCGGCGATCGGGAAGTCCTCGATCGCCGCGATGTCGATCAGCCCGTCGTCCACGGCAGCGCGCGGCGCGAGCTTGAATCCGCCCCCCGCGAACTTCCCGTTCGTGATCCCCAGTGAGATCAGGGTATGCGTCTCCTCAAAGCCGTCGCCGGAGAGCGTCACCGGGAACGCCTTGAAGTGGAGGACCTCCTTGAGGGCGGCGTACAGGTACGTCGCAGTCCCGCGAAATCGAGGGTTCATCCTCAAGACGTCCCGCGCCACCTGCGCGTCGATCCCAATCCCCAGTCCGTTGACGAAGTACCGATCGCCGACGACATAACCGAGATCCACCGGCCGAGGAGTCCCGGACTCCAGGAGGTCGATCGACCGGATCGGATCGGTGGGGATCCCCATCATCCTCACGAAATCGTTGCCGGTCCCCGCCGGGATCACCGCGAGCGGCAGCGTCGACCCGACCTTGACCAAACCGTTGGCCACCTCGTTGACCGTCCCGTCACCGCCCATGGCTACGACGTGCGTGAAACCCGCCTCGGTGACCATCTGCGCGACATCCACCGCCTCGAGGGGCTCGTTGGTGAAGTGCAGGTCGTAGTCGAGCCCTCGGCGATCGAGTTCGGCCTTGATCCTCGGGAACTCCTGCTTGCACCGGCCTCCCCCCGCGATCAGATTGACGATCAGGAAGTGTTTTCGGGCGTTCATGGCAACGATCCTATGTCCCTCCTCGGTTTCGTGTCAAGCGGTGGATTGCTCCCCGAGCCGCGGTGCCCGGCGAGCACCCCCGATGCGCTCGGGTCGCCAAGACACGGGCTTCGCGCTTAGGCGGCGCGAAGCCCGCGTCGTCGGTCTGCTCGCCGTTCCCGTTCCCGCGCGCCTAAGCGGCCGGTGTGGCCGGGGGCTTCGCGATGTGTCCGGCCTCCATCAGAAGGCGCGTCTCGGCCTGCGCGTGGCGGATCTTGCGCTCCGCTTCGTCGCGCAGCTGCGACTCGGAGAGCTCGCGGCGGGCGAGCCCCTGCTCGATCGCCTTCAAGCCCACGGCGACCGCCTCGTTGATGAACACCTCGGTCTCCATCATGGTCGGGACGATGTACTCCTCGTGAAGTCCCCTGTCCTGAGCCGTCTCCGCGATCGCGTAGGCCGCAGCGATCGCCATCTCGTCGGTGATCGTCTTCGCGAAGACATCGAGGGTGCCGCGGAAGATGCCCGGAAACCCGATCGAGTTGTTGACCTGGTTCGGGAAGTCCGAGCGACCGGTTCCGACGATCCGCAGTCCGGCCTCCCGCGCCTCCCACGGCCAGATCTCGGGGATGGGGTTCGCCATGAAGAAACCGATCGCGTCCTTGCTCATCGCGCCGAGCCACTCCTTCTTGATGGTCTCGGGGCCCGGCTTCGAGGCGGCGATCAAGACGTCGGTCGCCTCGATCGCTTCCTTCATTCCTCCGGTGCGGCCCTCCGCGTTCGTCTCGTTCGCGTAGCGCCACTTGTAGGGGTTTTCGTCCTTGGCCGCCTCGAGGTCCTCGCGCCCGGGGTGAAGGATCCCCTTGCTGTCGACGAGGATCACGTTCCCCGCCGGAACCCCCGCACTCAGGAGCACACGGACGAAGGCGATGTTCGCCGCGCCGGCGCCGATCACAGCGTACGTCGCATCCTTCATCGACTTGCCGACGACCTTCAGGCCGTTGATGACCCCGGCGAGGGTGATCGACGCAGTCCCCTGCTGATCATCGTGCCACACCGGGATGTCGAGTTCCTCGCGCAACCGGTCGAGGATGCCGAAGCACTTCGGATTCGCGAAGTCCTCGAGGTTGACCCCGCCGAAGCCCGGCGCGATCCACTTGACCGCCTGGACGATCTCGTCGGGGTCCTGCGTGTCGAGCATGATCGGAAAGGCGCCCACCCCTCCCAGGTACTTGAACAGGAGCGACTTGCCCTCCATGACGGGGAGTCCGGCCAGGGGGCCGATGTTCCCGAGGCCCAAGACCCGCGAGCCGTCGGAGACCACCGCCACGGCGTTCGCCTTGTTCGTGTACTCGAACGCCTTGCCGGGATCGGCCTCGATCTCCTTGCAGGGCGCGGCGACGCCCGGTGTGTACCAGATCCCGAAATCGTCGAAACTGGTGACCGCACACTTGAGCGTCGTCTCCACCTTGCCGCGATAGAAAGCGTGCCAGCTGGGTGCCTTCTTCCCGGGGATTTTCGCCCGCGCGAGGCGTTCCTCTACGGTGAGGTCCTTGTCCTGTGCCACGATGCGTCCTCCTCCTTCTCTTGTCTTTCCGGGTTCAGATTCGGATCAGGCGCCGATCCGCGCGTCGATCCGCTGGCGGTTGCGGGAGACGGTCTGCTCGAGGTCCCTGTAGAGGTTGCCGCCCGCGCTGTCCATCGTGACGAGCAGCGGCCCGAACCGCTCGGCGTCGAAGATCCACACCGCTTCCGGCATGCCGAGCTCCTCCAGCCACAACACCTGTTCCACCCGCCCAAGCGCGCCAGCGGCGAGCGCCCCGGCTCCCCCGGTGTAGTGCGCGTAGACCGCGCCCTCCTTCTCCAGGGCCGCCTGCGTGCGATCCCCCATCCCGCCCTTGCCGATGACGATCCGCGGCTTGAAGGCGGATAGGAAGTGATCCTCGAAGAGCTCCATCCGCACGCTCGTCGTCGGTCCGGCGGCGATGACGCGCCAATCGGCCCCGTCGCGCTTCACCACGGGGCCGCAGTGGAAGAGCGCCATCTCCTCGGGACGGAAGGGGATCTCCTCGCCCTTTTCCTTTCGGGCGAGCATCAGGTGGTGGGCCTCGTCCCGCGCTGTGAACACCTTGCCGGTGACATAGAGGATGTCGCCCACACGCAAGGCCCTCGTATCTTCTTCACAGATCGGTAGCGTGATCTGTCTCTCCATGCCTAGCTCACCTCCACCCTGCCGTCGGCGAGAAGCCGGACACGAGCCCGGCGATCGGCCCAACACTGAATCAGGATCCCCAAGGGTAGCGAGGCGGGATGGCGGTACGCGTACTCCACGTGCACCGCAAGGCTGGTCGTCGCGCCGCCGATCCCCATCGGGCCGACGCCGCTCATGTTGATCAGCTCGAGCAGTTCGGCCTCGAGCGCCGCGACTTCGGGCTCGGGATGACGGCTCCCGATCTCCCGCAGGACCGCGCGCTTGCCGAGCTTGAGCGCGATGTCCGCCCCACCCCCGATGCCCACGCCCACGACCGTGGGCGGACACGGCTTGCCGCCGCAGGAGATCACGTGGTCGACAACCGCCTTCTTGATCCCCTTCAGTCCCACCCCGGGGGTCAGCATCTTGAGCGTGCTCATGTTCTCGCTCCCGCCGCCCTTGGGAAGGATCGTGATCCTGATCTCATCACCGGAAACGAGGTCCCAGTTGATGTAGGGCATGAACCGGCCGAGGTTGTCGCCGGGGTTCTCCCCGGTGAAGGGGTGGACGGTGTTCGGCCGAAGCGGCACCTCGGCGGTCGCCTCGGCGACGGCCTCCTTGATCAACTCGGGCAGACGCTCGAGATACGGGCTCTTGACGCCCGCTTCGATGAAGAACGTCTGCAGGCCCGTGTCCTGGCAGATCGGTACGCTGCCTTCCCGGGCGATCCCGATGTTCTTCATGATCGCGTCGAGCTGCGCCGCGGCGACCGGCGAGCGCTCGATCCGTCGCGCCTCCTCGAGTGCGGCCACGACGTCGTCCGGAAGGACGGTCGCCGCCTGCCTGAGCGCTGCGACAAGCTTCCCTTTCACGCGTTCATCCTGCAAAGGCTCCCTCCTTCGGTCTCGATCACTGCGCCTGCTGCTTGAGGATCTTCTCCTCGTAAACCTCCAGGAACGTCGGCCGCTCGCGCTCGACGAACGTGCCGACCACGATCTCGCTTCCGAGCGTCAGGTCGGCATCCTTGGGATCCGCGCCGTGGCGGATGACCGACTTGCGTTCGTAGTAGCGCAGCTCATCCAGTCCCTCGCCCAGGCTGTTGCGCCGCCCGTAGTTCGTCGGGCACGGGGAGAGGATCTCGACAAACGTGAACCCGGGCTTCGCGATCGCTTCCACCATCGCCTCCTTCAACCGGCGGGCGTCGAGCGTGGTCCACCGGGCCACGTAGACAGCTCCGGAGGAGGCGGCGAGGTACGGCAGGTTGAAGGGGTTCTCGTAGTTGCCGTACGGTGCGGTCGTGCCGCGGGCGGTGAGCGGGGTGGTCGGACCGAACTGCCCCCCGGTCATCCCGTAGTTGAAGTTGTTCACGCACAGGACCGTGAGGTCCATGTTCCGTCGGGCGGCGTGGATGAAGTGGTTGCCGCCGATCGCGAACAGGTCGCCGTCGCCGCTGAACACGACGACCTTCTTCTTCGGCTGGGCGATCTTGAGTCCCGTCGCGAACGGGATCGCCCGCCCGTGCGTCGTATGGTACGAATCGAGGTTCACGTACCCGGCGATCCGTCCGGTGCACCCGATCCCCGACACGATGCCGACGTCCTGTTCCCCGAGCCCCATCTCGTCCAGTGCATAGGTGAAGCAAGACAGCGCCGTCCCCAGGCCGCAGCCCGAGCACCAGATGTGCGGCAGCCGGTCGACACGCAGGAACCGTTCCATCGGGTGGACCTGCGCGTGCAGGATCTCCGGCGCAGGCGGCGTCTTCGTCCTAAGCGGCATGGTTCAGCACCTCCTCGATCGCGGCGACGATCTGTTCCGGCCGGTGGATGTCCCCGCCGGCGTGCGGCACCCCGCGCACGACCGCCTTTCCCCGGACCGAACGCTCGACCTCGAGGACCACTTGACCGAGGTTGACCTCCGGCACCACAAAGCCCGCCACGCGATCCGCGAGCGCCGCGATGCGCTTCTCGGGGAACGGCCAGACGGTGACCAAGCGGAGCATCCCGACGCGCAGCCCCTTCTCCCGTGCCATCTGCATCGCGCCGAGCGACGTCCGCGCCGAGATCCCGTAGGTGATAATGACGACTTCCGCGTCGTCGAGCTCGCGCTCGTCCAGGGCGATGATGTCGTCGGCGTTGCGGGTGATCTTCTCCTTCAACCGGGTCACGAGCTTGGCTTGAGTCTCCGGGTCGAGCATCGGGTAGCCGCGTTCGTCGTGCGTCAGGCCCGTCACGTGAACGTGGTACCCGTCACCGAACGCCGGCATGCCCTGCGGCACGAGGTCCGGCCCGGGCTCGTAGAGCCGGAACGTTTCGGGCGGCGCGTTCGGAGGGCGCCGCTCCACAATCTCGATCTTCTCCGGGTCGATCGTGACCCGCTCGTACATGTGGCCGACGACCTCGTCGGACATCACGAGGACCGGCAGGCGGTAGGTCTCCGACAGGTTGAACGCGCGCGCGGTCAGCTCGAACGCCTCCTGGGGAGACGACGGGGACAGGGCGATCACGCCGTAGTCGCCGTGCGATCCGAACCGGGCCTGCATCATGTCGCCCTGGCCGACGGCCGTGGGCAGACCGGTGCTCGGCCCGCCACGCTGAATGTTGACGAGCACGCACGGGGTCTCGGTCATCATGCCCAAACCAAGGTTCTCCATCATCAACGAGAAGCCCGGCCCGGACGTGGCGGTCATCGCCTTCATCCCGCCCCAGGCCCCGCCGAGCACCGTGGCGATCGACGAGATCTCGTCCTCCATCTGAATGAACACGCCGCCGACCTGCGGAAGCCGCTGCGACATGCGCTCCGCGATCTCCGACTGCGGCGTGATCGGGTAGCCTGCAAACAGGCGGCAGCCTGCCGCGATCGCGCCCTCGGCGCACGCTTCGTCCCCGTTCATGAAGTGTGCGCCCGTGAGCCGTCGCCTATCGCTTCCCATGGGTGCCCTCCTTCCCTGCTGCCCCTGCAACCGCTTCCGGCCCCTCTTTCGGGTCCCGGATGCTCCAGATCGCGAAGTCCGGGCAGATCAGCTGGCAGAACGTACAGTTGATGCAGTTCTGCGGATCCTTCAGCCGCGGCGGGTAGTACCCCTTGGCGTTGAACTGGTCCGAGCGCTCGAGCACCTGTCGCGGGCAGAACTCGACGCAGAATCCGCACCCCTTGCACTCGTCGTCCTGCACATACAGGTAGCCCCGCTGCGTCTTCCACCGCTTGGTCAGTCCCTCCGCCATGGTGGGTCCCCTCCTAAAGGATCCGGACGGCCCGGGCGCGCACCGCTTCGCTCCGGTAGTCCGGCAGGAGCAGCGGCGCCTTGCGGTCCGTCTTGATCTTCGCCTGCTTCAACCCGTTCTCGTAGGCGGTCACGTGCGCCAGAGAGAGTTCGCCGGCCGCGTGCTCTTTGGCCCAGCCCGCGGCGGACCGGCCCGCGCGCCGGCCGTAGACGTTGTAGTCGAGCAGGGAGTTACCCATCAACCGGTTCTTGCCGTGCACGCCACCCTCGCACTCGCCGCCCGCGAACAGGCCGGGGATCTGCGTCGACGCGTCCGCCTTGATCTCGATCCCGCCGTTCTGGTAGTGAAGCGTTGGGAAGACGAGCGCAGGATCGACCGTGATGTCGATATCGTGGCGGTTCCACATCATCCACATCGCGGCGAGCCGCTTCTTGATCGTCCCCTTGCCGTGGATCTCCTCGATCATCGGGGTGTCGAGCCACACGCCGCGTACCCCACTCGGTGTCGTCACGCCCTTGCCGCGCTCGTAGCACTCTCGGATGATCGCCGCGGCCTCGACATCCCGCGGCTCGAGCGGGTAGACGAACGCCTCGCCGTCCGCATTCACCGGGACCGCACCCTGGTTGCGCAGTTTCTCCGTGGCGAGCTGGCCAAGGATCGCCGCGGGGTAGGCCACCCCGGTGGGGTGGTACTGGACGGAGTCCATGTCGATCAGCCGGGCCCCGGCGCGGTACGCCAGGACCAGGCCGTCCGCCGTCGCGCCGTAGTGATTCGTGGTCGGGAAGCCCTGAATGTGCAACCGACCGAACCCACCGGTCGCCATGACCACGGCGTCCGCCTTGACCACGACGTATTCCTCGGTCTCCATGTTGTAGAGCACCGCGCCCGCGGCGTGCCCCCGCTCGTCGAGCAGGAGCTCGGCCGCCGGGGAGAACTCGAGGACCGGGATCCCGAGGTTGCGCACCTCGTCGCGCAGCACGCGCATGATCTCCATGCCCGTGTAGTCCTTGGCCGAGTGCATCCGCATGCGCGAGGTTCCGCCGCCGTGCGCCTCGAGGTACGAGCCGTCGACCTTGTCGTACATGACGCCGAGCCGCTCGTGCCAGTCGATGATCATCGGGGCGTCGTGCACGAGGCCCTCCACGAGCTCGGGCTGGTTCGTGTAGTGGCCGCCCCCGAGCACGTCGAGGTAGTGGATCGCCGGCGAGTCCTGCGGTCGGTCGGCCGCCTGGATCCCGCCTTGGGCCATGATCGAGTTGCAGTCGCCGTGGCGCAGCTTGGTCGTGATGAGGATCTGGTCGGTTGGGATCCCCTCCTCGCGGGCGAACAACGCGGCGACGCTTCCCGCGCCCCCGCCGCCGAGGATGAGGACCTTCACCGACAGGTCCGGGTGGGCGAGATCGATCGACGCGGGATCGACCACGGGATGTGCCTCGAGCAGATCGGCGACCTCGTGGGGCATGAGCTCGCCCGCCGACGGTCCGACCTTGACGGCCCGCTTCTTCTCGCCCTTGTAGTCGGGGTGGAACTTCTGCAGGATCTCTTCGCGCCCCGCCGCGTCGAGCGGAGCGGGTGGTCCCGCCTTCAGCCGCTTGGCCCGGCTGGCCGCGACCTTTTCGATCGATTCCCGCATCGATGCGGGGTAGCCACCTATCAGTCGTTCAGCGGTCACTCGGACCCCTCCTCGATCGTGCGCTTGGCGTAGCGTCTCTTCAGATCGTCCAGGCTCATCGCCATCATCTCTTCGATCTCCCCGTCGAACGTCCCGGCTGCGATCTCCTCGAGGCGGTCGGTCAGGTGCTCGGGAACCGGGGACTGGTATCGGCCGTAGAGCCGGCGCGCCAGCTGTGCCACGTGGTAGTGCTTGATGTCGGCGGGACAACGCATCGTGCACAGGCCGCACTGGATGCAATCGAAGGAGAGCTCCGCGGTCTTCGCCACGTCGCCGCGCAACGCGGCCTGGATGTAGTCCATGACCTCGATGTCCTGCGGGCACGACTTGGTACAGGTGTTGCAGGAGACGCACCGCGCGACCTCCGGGTAGTACTGCAAGAGGACATTCTCCCGGGGATCGAGCGTCTCGAGCGCGTACTCCGAGCGCGGCGCCGGGGTGAACGGCAGCTGCGTCAGGTACATCCCGTCCTCGACCATTTCCTGACAGGCGAGGGCGAATTCGAGCCGGTACTCCCCGGCCTTGCGGTAGACCGTGGCGCACGCGCCGCAGAAGCCGGACCGGCAGCCCGCTCCGCGCACGAACCGATAGCCGGCGTACTCCATCGCATCCATGATCGTCAGCCCGGCGGGCACCTGATAGGCCTTCCCCATGATGAACAGCTGGACGCTCTTGTTGTCTTCCATGTCTCCTAGTTCCCCCTTCCGGTCTCGCCGGCCGCCGCCGGGCGCGCCGTGATCGCGGCGGGGAGTTCCCCCGCCTCCACGCCGAACGCCGCAGCCACGAGCTGTGTAAAGTACAGGACGGGAATCGTTTCGCCGCCGAGTTCCTGCTGTGCCTGCTCGAGGTTGTGCTGGCACAGCGGACAGGAGGTGACGATGACCTGCGCATGCGCACGACGAGCCGAGCGCACCACGCGGTCGGACCGCTCGATCACGAGGTCGCGGCGGTCGACCACCTGGTAGGAACCGCAGCACTCCGTGGCGAACGGGAACGGCACCGCGGTGGCGCCGAGCGCCTCGATGAGGTCGCGCATCACGGTCGGGGCGTCGGGGTCGTCGATTCCCGCCTCCCGCGGCCGCACGAGGGTGCAGCCGTAGTAGGGCGCCACGGCCAGGCCGTCGAGCGGCTGCGTCACCCGCTCCGAGACCCTCTCCCAGCCGATTCGATCGCGCAGGATCTCCAGGAGGTGGCGAACCTCGATGCTGCCCTCATAGTCGGTCTCCTTGTTCATGAAGGCGTTCATCTTGTCGCGCGCCTCGACATCGGCGTTGACGCGCAGGCTGACCCGCTTGAGCGTGTTGTAGCACATCGCGCAGGCGGCCACGACCTCCGGCTCGCCCATCTCCTGTGTCCGGATCAGGTCCCGCATCGACGCGAGCTGGTGCATCAGGTCATCGGCCGCGAGCGAGTAGACGGTCCCGCAGCAGTTCCAGCGCTCCAATTCGACGAGCGGCAGGCCGAGCGCCTCCATCACCGCGCGGGCGGAGGTCTCGAAGTCCTTCGCCGTGTCCTTCAGGCTGCATCCCGGGAAGTAGGCGATTCCTTTCATGTTCGTTGTCACCCCGTCTTCTTGCGCAGGCTCGCGACCAGCGCGATCTGCGGCAGCGCGGCGATCTCCTCTCGGCTCATCCCGTCGATCGACACGTGGTCGAGGGTCTTGCGCAGGTACAACTGCCGCATCCCCTCCATCAGGGCCGCGAGGTCGATCCCCTTCGGGCAGCGCACCTCGCAGGCGAGGCAGCTCGCGCAGACCCACATCGCGTTTGCCTCCATCACCGTCCAGTCGTCAAACTGTAGCGCGCGGATCACCTGGTTGGGCAGGAGGTCCATCTCCTCGGCGAGCGGGCACCCCGACGAGCACATCCCGCACTGGTAGCAGGCATAGACGTTCTGGCCGGAGAGCTCCTCCACCTTCTCGCGCAGGTTCTCCATCCGCTCGAGCCGCTTCCTAACCAACGGCAATCCCCTCCTCGATCTCCTCAAGGACGCGCCGGGCCGACTCGTGCGCTGCGGCCTCCACCGCCGGGCTGAGGCCGTCCCTCCACTGCGTCTCGCGCTCGATGGCGCACCGGTAGACCGTGATCCGTCGCGGGAACCGGTCCGGTGCAAGCGTTCGGCCGCGCGCGAGGGCGGTGAGAAACGGCTCGTCGTGCCCGCCTCGGTCGGTCCACCCTCCGCCGGCCGAGGACCAGTCCAGGCGAGCGACCGTCCCCACCGGCTCCCCGGTGATCGCCGCGTCGATCAGGATCACCTCGTCGTAGCCGAGGAACGCCTCGACCAGCCGCATCCCCGACGTGGAACTCTTCCGCAGGTCGATGTCCTCGCGCGCGTGCAGGCGCCCCTCGAGCAGGTCGATCGCGCGCCAGCCGAACCCGTCGTCACCGACCACCGGGTTGCCCCAGCCGACGATCAGTCGCGCCGTCATCGTTCGATCCTCTCCACGACGCGGCCCTGCGCGTCCCGAACGGAGACGATGAGCGGCATCTGTCCGGGCAGGGCGTGGGTGGCGCAGGCCAGGCACGGGTCGTAGTTGCGGAAGCTCATCTCCACCAGGTTCAGGATTCCCTCGTCGACCTTCCCGTCGTGGACGACCGCGCGGGCCATGTCCTTGATCGACAACGAGATCCCACCGACGTTGTGAGTCGTCGCCACGATCAGATTGAGCGACCGCACCAGGCCGTTCTCGTCGAGGTCGTAGTGGTGGATGAGGGTCCCGCGGGCCGCCTCGATCACGCCGACTCCCTCGCCGGGCGCTCCGAGCGGAGCGCGCAACGCCCCGGAGACGAGCTCCGGATCAGCTGAAAGCGCCGCTAGACGCTCCGACGCCGCCAGCATCTCGACGAGACGAGCCCAGTGGTAGGCGAACGTCGCGTGCACCGGGCCGCCGCCGAAGAAGTCGAGGTAGGTCTCGTACGCCTTCTGAGCGGCCGGCGAACCGATCCGCTCGCAGACGTTCAGCCGCGCCAGGGGCCCGACCCGATAGAGGCCGCTCTCCGGCCCGGCCGTGAATCCGGCCCAGCCGACGTCCTTCAGGTAGGGGATCTTCACGTAGGTCCAGGGCTCGCTGCGCTCCTCGATCAGCGAGAGGACCTCGCGATTGCCGACACGCGCGTACTCCGCGCCGTCCGGCGAGACCACGCGGACGTCGCCGTCGTAGAATTCGAGCTCGCCCTCCGAGCCGACGAGCCCCATGTAGTAGGTCGGCATGACCTGCGCGTCGTCCCCGACGAAGCGGCGATAGGTCTCGTCCTCGAGGAGCGTCTTCTCGAAGACATCGAGCGTGGCCTTGGCGAACTCGACGCACGAGGCCGCCATCGTCTGGATGTCCGCCTGTTCATCGGAAGTGATCCCCTTCGACTGACCGCCCGGCAAGCCGGTCACCGGGTGAATCGACCGTCCGCCGACGAGCTCGATGACCTTCTGCCCGTAGGAGCGGTGTTTGATCACCTCTTTGCCGAGCTCGACGCCGACCTTGCCGATGACCCCCAGGATGTTCCGCTCTCCGGGGGGAGCGTAGGGCCCGACGAGGAAGTCCGGTCCGCCGAGGTAGTAGAAGTGCAGGAGGTGGTCCGAGAAGATGTAGGCGTCGTACAGGAGTTCGCGCAGCTTGCGTGCTCGCGGCGGCGGCGTCGCGCCGTAGCAGTCGTCGAGCGTCTTCACCGAAGCGAAATGGTGCGCCTCCGGGCAGACCCCACAGATCCGTTCGGTGATCTGCGGCATGTCCTCGCCGTTTCTCCCCTGGCAGAACCGCTCGAAGCCGCGCAGCTCGGGAATCTGGAAGAAGGCGTCGGAAAGCTCCCCGTGCTCGTCGAGGAACAGCTCGATCCGCCCGTGCCCCTCGAGGCGGGTGATCGGATCGATGGAGACGTGCTTAATCTCTTGGCTCATCGTAGTGTCCTTTGAGGGTCGAGGCCGCAAGGCCGAATCGGTAGAACGTCCCGGTCAGGTCGTGGATCTGGGCGAGGATTTCGTCCTCGGTGTCGAGCGCATCCTCACCCTCTTCCCCGGTTCCGACGAGCGAGGCAAGCGTGTTCAGCATCGCCGCGCCCTGGTCGCGCGTGGTCGCCGTTGGACCGGCACAACCCGTACACGGCATGTTCGCCCGCGGACAGGCCGCGTTGCAGCCGCCGCGCGTCGCCGGCCCCATGCACAGGATACCCTGATCGAGCAGGCAGCGGTCCGGATCGGCCTCGATCTCGTGCGGGCGGTAGATCCGCGAGATCTTCTCCTGCTTCCGGTCCCGCGGGCACTCGTCGCAGAGGTTCTTCTCGGCAGCGAACACCGTCCCGGCCGCCGGCAGGTCGCCCGCCACGAGCGCCGTGAAGAACTGGCTCACGATCTCCTTCGGCGGTGGGCAGCCCGGGATCACGTAGTCCACCGGGATCACGTCGGACAGCGGCGTGAGGACATCGAGGTAGCGCGGCAGGCACAGCGTGTGCCCCTCGCAGGTCGACTGTTCCTTGGGCCAGTTCTCCCGCGCACCGAAAACGGTCGTGAACACCTCGTCGCGACTCGCGCGATTGGCGAGCCCGATGACGCCGCCGGTGTGGGCGCACGCCCCGTAGGCGACGATGAGCTTCGCCTTCTCGCGGATGAGTTCGACGATCTCCCGGTTCTCAGTCGTACGGATCGCGCCGTTGATGAGCACGGCGTCGAGCGCCCCGTCCTCGTAGGCGCGCAGATCGGAATACTTGACATCCGCGGCGCAAGGCCACAGGGCGATGTCCGCCGCCGCCGCGACCTCCAAGATCTGCTCGTCGATCTCCAGGAGGGAGACGTCGCACCCGCCACAAGCGGCCGCCCAGTAGACCCCGATCTTAGCCTTCGGCATGTTCACTCACTCCCAGCTTCAGCGGGCTCGGACCGAGCGCTCTGACGAGCCTCGTGAATTCGGTCACCGTGCTCTGGAACTTGCCACCCTCGCTCGCGCTGATCCACTCGAGCTTCAGGCGGCGGGGGTCGATCCCCGCCTCGGCGAGCGCCCGCTGGAAGAGGACGACCCGGCGGCGGGTCTTGTAGTTCCCGCTCACGTAGTGGCAGTCGCCGGGGTGGCAACCTCCGATCAGGACGCCGTCCGCCCCCTTGTCGAACGCCGTGACGACCATCTCGGCGCTGACCCGCCCCGAGCAGTTGACGCGCAGCGGGACGATGTTCGGCGGGTAGGTCAGGCGGCTCACGCCGGCCAGGTCCGCACCGGCGTAGGAGCACCATCGGCAGAGAAACGCGACGATTCGCGGCTCGAATCCATCCCGTGTTCGCTCAGGCATCTTCTAGCGCCACCTCGATCATCTCGGAGAACTGCTCGTCCGTGAGGTTCTTCAGCTGGGCCGCCCCGGTGGGACAGGCCGAGACGCACGTCCCGCAGCCCTCGCAGAGGACCTCGTTCACCTCCGCCACCCCGGCGCCGCTCAGTTCGAGCGCGCTGTAGGGGCACATCCCAACGCACACGCCGCAGCCGCCGCAGACCTCCTCGTTGATCTCGACGACCTCGGGGGAATGCGTGAGCTTGTCCTTGGAGAGCAGGGCCGCGGCCTTCGCCGCGGCGCCGCTGCCCTGCGACACCGCGTCCGGGATGTCCTTGGGCCCCTGGCCCGCCCCCGCAAGGAAGATCCCGGCGGTCAGGCTCTCGAGCGGCCGGAGCTTCGGATGGGCTTCCTTGAGGAAGCCTTCCCCGCCGCAGCTGATCTTCAGCGTCTTCGCGAGCGCCAGGCTCTCGGGATGCGGATCGATCGACAGCGCGAGGACAACGAGGTCGGCCTCGATCTCCATCCGACGGCCGGAGAGGGTGTCGACGCCCCAGACCGTCACACGGTCGCCGTCCTGGTAGATCTTGGCCACCTTGCCGCGCAGGTAGCGGATCCGCTCTTCCTCCATCGCGTTCTGGACGAACTCCTCGTACCCCTTTCCGCCGGAACGGATGTCGATGTAGAAGACGACGGCTTCTCCGTCGGGCACCGCGTGCCGGTAGAGGAGCGCGTGCTTCGCGGTGTACATGCAACAGATCTTCGAGCAATACGAGTTGTGGTGCTCCGGATCGCGCGATCCAGCGCACTGGACGAACACGACCCGCTTGGGGATCCTCCCGTCGGAGGGTCTCCGCACGACCCCTCCGGTCGGCCCGGAGGCCGACAGGAGCCGCTCGAACTGCAGGCCATCGATGACATCGGGGGCCTCGCCGCCGCCGTACTCCGTCAGCTTCTGAACGGGATAGAGGTCGTAGCCGGTCGCGACGATGATCGCGCCGACCTCCTCCTCGAGGATCTCCGGGCTCATGTCGTAGTTGATCGCGTCGGGCTCGCAGACCCGCGCACACTCCGAACAGCGCAACGGACGCAGGCCGAGGCAGGCGTCCTCGTCGAGGGTATAGGAGGAGGGGATCGCCTGGCGGAATGGGATGTAGATCGCCTTGCGCTCCACCAAGCCGCGCTCGAACTCGCTTCCCACGCTCTGCGGGCAGACCTCCGCGCACTCCCCGCAGAGGTTGCACTTGTCGGGATCGACGTAGGTCGGGTTCTTGCGGATCTTGACCGTGTAGTTGCCCACGTAGCCCGAAACATCAACGACCTCGCTGTAGGTCAGCATGCGCACCCGCGGGTGCCGCGACACCTCCACCATCTTCGGGGTGAGGATGCACTGCGAGCAGTCGAGCGTTGGGAACGTCTCGGAGAGCTGCGCCATGTGCCCGCCGATCGTCGCCTCCCGCTCGACCAGTAGGACCTCGAAGCCGCTCTCGACCACATCGAGCGCCGCCTGGATGCCGGCGATTCCGCCCCCGATGACCAGGCAGCGATTCGAGTGATCGATCTCCACCGGCTCGAGCGGGTGATTCCCGCGCACCTTCTCGACCATCGACTTGGCGATCCGGATCGCCTTCTTCGTGGCGGCCTCCCGGTCCTCGTGCACCCAGCTGCAGTGCTCACGGATGTTCGCCATCTCGCAGAGGAACGGGTTGAGTCCAGTCTCTTCCGCCACGCGCCGGAAGGTCGGCTCGTGCATCGCCGGCGAACACGCCGCAACGACGACCCCGGTCAGCCGGTGCTCGGTGATGGCGTCGGCGATCAGCTTCTGCCCCGGATCGGAGCACATGTAGTCGTAGTCCGTGGTGTACGCGACCCCCGGAACCTCCGCAAGCGCGGAGGCCACCGCCTTCGTGTCGACGGTCCTCTCGATGTTGAGCCCGCAATGACAGACGAAGACCCCGATCCTAGGACGCGCCATCCATCGCTCCTTCCCCTTGTTCGTAGCCCAGATCGAACGCCCGGCCGTTCAGCTCCTTGGTCTTGGGGGGGACCGAGTTCAAGATCGCCTCGCGCATCGCGTCCTTGGAGACGACCCCCGTGATCGCCGTCAGGGCGCCGAGCATGACCACGTTCGCCACGATCTTGCGGCCCAACCCCTCCGCGAGCCGTGTGGCCGGTATCCTGTAGACCCGGTCCGTGGGCACCTCACCGGTGAGGTTCACCAGGTCCTCCTCGATGATGAGGATCCCCCCAGGCTTCAAGGTATGGCCGTACTTGTCGTAGGCCTCCTGTGACATGATGATGAGCAGATCCGGGACATCGAGCTGGGGATAGCCGATCGGAACCGTGGAGATCACGAGGTCTGCGTTGCAGGCCCCACCGCGCGCCTCAGGGCCGTAGGATTGCATGAGGACAGCATCCTGGCCGTCGAAGATCGACGCGGCACGTCCCGTGATCTTCCCGGCGGAGATGATCCCTTGGCCTCCGAACCCTGCGAACCTGACTTCTGTTCGTCTCACGCCGTCAGTTCCCATTTTCTGAGATCACGACTCCGTTTTGTGAGAAACCCCCATGACTATACCCGACTTCCGTGGAGGCTGCAAGTTCGACCCCCACAGACATTGATCCGGATCCTCGACGCGGTGCCCCATCAGCGGCCAAGGAGCTCGGCCATCGCTGCGCCGATCTCGCCGGGGTTCTCGACCACGCGCACGCCCGCCTCCTGCAGCGCGGCGGTCTTCTCCTTCGCCGTTCCTTTCCCTCCGCTGACGATCGCCCCGGCGTGGCCCATCCGGCGGCCGGGGGGCGCGGTCCGCCCGGCGATGAACGAGACGACCGGCTTCGTGAACCGATCCGCGATGTAGGCCGCCGCCTCTTCCTCGGCCGTGCCACCGATCTCACCGATCAGGACCACAGCCCGCGTTTGCGGATCCGCGTCGAATCGAGCGAGCAGGTCGGTGAACGCCAGCCCGATGATCGGGTCGCCGCCGATCCCGGCGCAGCTCGACTGCCCGATCCCCCGCGTGGAGAGCTGGTGGACGACCTCATAGGTCAGCGTGCCGCTGCGCGAAAGGATGCCGACCGCCCCCTCCTTGTGTATGTATCCGGCCATCAGGCCAAGCTTCGTCTTCCCAGGAGAGATGATCCCCGGCGTGTTCGGGCCGAGTAGCATCGTACCCCGACGGTCCAACTCGGAGCGGACCACCAGCATATCGTGGATCGGGATCCCCTCGGTCAAACAGATGACGAGATCGATCCCGGCCTCGGAGGCCTCGAGGATGGCGTCCGCCGCGAACCGGGGCGGCACGAAGATCATCGCCGCGTTTGGGCGGGTCGCCTCGACCGCCTCGGCCACGGTGTTGAACACCGGCACCCCGTCGAGCGCCTCGCCGCGCTTGCCCGGGGTCACTCCGGCGACGACCTGCGTGCCGTACTCGATCATCCTCCGGGTATGGAAGCTCCCCTCCTTGCCGGTGATCCCTTGAACCAGGACCCGCGTCTTTTCGTCGACCAGGATGCTCATGCGGCCTCCTTCGAAACGGCCTGTGCGACGAGCGCCGCCGCCTCGCTCAGGGTCGAGGCGCTGCGAAAACCGAGCCCGGATTCGGCCAGGATACGCCGACCCTCCTCGACATTTGTGCCTTCGAGCCGGATCACGACGGGCAGATCGAAGTCCCGATGCCGCGTCGCCGCGACGATCCCGCGGGCGAGGATGTCGCAGCGCAGGATCCCACCGAAGATGTTGATGAACACCGCCTCGACGTCCGAATCGGAGAGGAGAATATCGAAGCCGTGCTCGATCATCTCTTCGTTCGCCCCGCCCCCGACGTCGAGGAAGTTCGCGGGAGAGGCGCCGGCGAGCCCGATCAGGTCCATCGTCGCCATCGCCAGGCCCGCGCCGTTCACTAGGCACCCCACGTTGCCGTCGAGTTTGATGTAGTTCAGGTTGTACTTGCCGGCCTCGAGCTCCAGATCGGAGATCTCGTTCGGATCACGAAGCGACGCCAGGTCCGGGTGACGGAAGAGCGCGTTGTCATCGAGGTTCAGCTTCGCGTCGATCGCGAGCGCCGCCCCGTCCGAGACGATCGCCAGGGGATTGATCTCCGCGAGGGTGCAATCCGTTTCCGCGAACGCCCGGTACAGATTCGTGATAACGGCCGCCACCGCCCGTGTCGTCTTCGCGTTGAGACCGAGGCGATCGGCCAGCCGATGCGCCTGGAACGGGCGCAGTCCGATCTGCGGTGAGGCCCACTCCTTGAAGATCCGCTCCGGGGTTTTCCGGGCGATCTCCTCGATCTCGACGCCGCCCGCGGGGCTGGCCATCACCACGGGCGCGCGCCGCGCGCGGTCGATCGTGATGCCGAGGTAAACCTCTTGCTCGATATCGCTCGCGTTCTCGACGAGGACGCGCTTGACGATCCGACCCTCGGGCCCGGTCTGGTGCGTCACGAGCGGGCGATCGAGCATCGCCGCGGCGGCGGATTCCGCCTCCTCGGCCGACTCGACGAGGCGCACCCCGCCGGCCTTGCCCCGCCCCCCCGCGTAGATCTGGGCCTTCACCACGACGGGCAGACCGAGCGCCCGCGCGGCGTCCCGCGCCTCCGCCGGCGTCGCCGCCACCTTCCCCGTAGGAACGGGGATTCCGAAGGAAGAGAAGACCTCCTTCGCCTGGAACTCGTGGATCTTCATCGACAGGCCTCCCTAGGGTGGTCTTGACGTGAGCGCTGCAACGAGCCTCGACTCGGTCTCGCCGCCTGACCTCGCGGAGCCGGCGCCAAGAGTATGAACAAGGACACGCCAAGTTCAAGGAGACTCAAGCAAACCACGGTCCCCCACGTTGATTTTGGCGGGGGGGGACGATACCCTCGCCCCACTTCGAAGGGAGCGCAGCAGCGAGCGGATGTGTCGCAGGGACACCATGGAACAGCGAGCGAGGATCAGCGTACGCGGCGTCGTTCAAGGCGTCGGTTTCCGGCCGTTCGTCTACCGTCTCGCCAGAGAGCACGGTCTGCGGGGTTGGGTCCGCAACACCTCCGGGAGCGTGGAGATCGAGGCCGAGGGAGACGCAGATGAGGTCCGGGCCTTCCTCGAGGCGTTCCCGTCGCAGGTGCCGCCACGGGCCCGCGTCGATACCCTCGAGACGTCGTTCGCCCCGGTCGCGGGCTACGAGGGGTTCGTGATCCGGGAGAGCCACCGACAGGAGGGCGCCTACCAACTGGTCTCCCCGGACATCGCCACGTGCGCGGACTGCGTCCGCGAGATCCTCTCGCCCGAGGATCGACGCGCCGGGTATCCGTTCACAAACTGCACGAACTGCGGTCCGCGGTTCACGATCATCGAGGACATCCCCTACGATCGCCCCAAAACGACGATGGCCCCGTTCACGATGTGTCCGCAGTGCGCGGCCGAATACGGGGACCCACTCGATCGCCGTTTCCATGCGCAGCCGAACGCCTGCCCGGCCTGCGGTCCGACGCTCGAGCTGACCGATGTCGATGGAAACACCCTGCCGACCGACGACCCCCTGCACGCGGCGGCGGATCGGCTGCGCGAAGGCCAGGTCCTCGCCGTGAAGGGGCTCGGTGGATTCCACCTCGTCTGCGACGCCACGGACGAGACGGCCGTTCGGACGCTGCGGCGGCGCAAGCGACGGCCGGCCAAGCCGTTCGCGGTGATGATGACCGACCTTGCGATGATCGAGCGGCACGCGGAGGTGGGAAACGCCGAGCGCGACCTCCTGAGCGCCCCGCAGGCGCCGATCGTCCTTCTGCGCTGGCGGGAGGATTCGACGGTCGCCCCATCGGTCGCCCCGGGCAGCCGCGATTTGGGGGTGATGCTTCCCTACACGCCCCTGCACCACCTGCTCCTGCGTGACGTCGACCGGCCGCTCGTGATGACGAGCGCGAACGTGAGCGGCGAGCCGCTGGTCGCCGGCCGGGACGAGGCCTTGCGCAAGCTGCCGAAGATCGCCGACGCCTTCCTCTTCCACAACCGCGCGATCCATATCCGCTGCGACGACAGCGTCTGCCGGGTCGACGGCGAAGCGACGCAGGTCGTTCGACGCGCCCGAGGGTACGCCCCCTCGCCGATCGACCTGCCGTTCTCCACTCGGCCGATTCTCGCGTGCGGCGCGGAACTGCGGAACACGTTCTGCCTGACCCGCGACGCCCACGCGTTCCTGAGTCCGCACATCGGCGACATGGAGAACGAGGAAACGCTCGACCACTACGAGGCGATGATCGCCCACTACGAGGCCCTCTTCCGCATCGAACCCGAAGTGGTCGCCTGCGACCTGCACCCCGAGTACACGGCGACCAAGGTCGCGAGGGCGCTCGCAGAAGCGGAGGGACTGCCATGCGTGGCCGTTCAGCACCACCACGCGCACGTGGCGAGCTGCCTTGCCGAGCACGGGGTCCACGGGCCGGTGATCGGCGTCGCGTTCGACGGGACCGGATACGGGACCGACGGCGCGATCTGGGGCGGCGAGTTTCTGATCGCCGATCTGGCGCGCTTCGAGCGGGTCGGCCATTTCCAGTACCTGCCGATGGCCGGCGGGGAGGCGGCGATCCGCAAACCCTACCGGATGGCGCTCGGCGCGCTGCACACCCTATTCGAGGGTCCGATCGACCTCACCGACCTGTCGCTTCGGAGCGTCGACCCGGTCGAGGCGAGACTGATCGCCGATCAGATCGACCGGGGCCTGAACGCCCCACTCACATCCTCGGCCGGCCGGCTGTTCGACGCGGTCTCCGCTCTCATCGGGATCCGCGGGGAGATCGACTACGACGCTCAAGCCGCGATCGAACTGGAGGCGAACGCCTGGATGGCGCCGTCCGAATCGGGGCGCTATCCCTACACCGTCACTCGTGACTCCGGCCTGTGGGTGATACAATGGCAGGAGTTGTTCGCGGCCGTTCTCGCCGACTTGCGTGCGCGCACTGCGGCGTCAGCTATCGCCCGCCGCTTCCACAACACCCTCGCCGCGATGACGGCCTCCGTGTGCCGCCAGATCGCGGCGGAGCGAGGCATCCGATCGGTGGTCCTGACCGGCGGTGTGTTCGGCAACCGCCTCCTATCGGGACTCGTGGCCGCCGCGCTTCACGAGGAGGGATTGGACGTCCTGACCCACGGCGAGGTCCCGGGGAACGACGGCGGGATCTCCCTCGGGCAAGCGGTGGTCGCGCACTTCGAAACACAAGAAACGAAGGGGGTCTGAACCATGTGTCTAGCGGTTCCCGCACGAGTCAAGACGATCGAGGGCACGACGGCTCAGGTGGAGATCGGCGGGGTGACCCGTCCGGTCAGCCTGCGCCTGACGCCGCACGCCAAGGTCGGCGACTACGTCATCGTCCACACGGGATTCGCGATCAACGTCCTGGACGAGGCGGAAGGCGCGGAGACCCTCCGGCTGTTCGACGAGATCGCCCGGGTCGCTGAAGAAGAGGAGAAAGGGGAGGAGGCGTAGGGGTGAGATTCCTCACGGAGTTCCGCCGTTCCGATCTCGCGGCACCGCTCATCGCGCGGATCGCCGCGCGCTCGCGGACGGCCGTGAACTTCATGGAGTTCTGCGGCGGGCATACCGTGACGATCTTCCGCTACGGGATCCGACAGGTCGTCCCCGAGACGCTCACCATGCGGTCGGGGCCCGGCTGTCCGGTCTGTGTCACCGCCAACGAAGACCTCGACCGGGCGATCGCCCTGGCGCACGTGCCCGGCGTGATCCTAGCGACGTTCGGGGACATGCTGAAGGTCCCCGGCAGCCGCTCGAGCCTTCAGGCGGCCAAGGCGGAGGGCGCGGATGTTCGGGTCGTCTACTCCACCCTCGACGCGCTCGACATCGCGCGGAAGCACCCGGACCGGCCGGTGGTCTTCCTGGGGATCGGGTTCGAGACGACGGCGCCAACGGTCGCCGCGTCGATCCTCGAGGCGCAGGAGACGGGCGTCAGCAACTACTCTGTGCTCTCCCTCCACAAGCTCAGCCCGCCGGCGATCCGCGCCCTGCTCGACGCCGGCGAGACGGCGATCGACGGGATCATCGCCCCGGGCCACGTGTCCACGATCACCGGGTCGCGGGCCTGGGACTTCGTCGCGCGCGACGACGGCATCCCCTGCGTGGTGACCGGCTTCGAGCCGCTTGACGTCCTCCAGGCGATCGATCGGCTCGTCGCGATGGTGGAGGCCGGTGAGGCCCGCGTGGAGATCGCCTACCGGCGGGCCGTCCAGCCGGAGGGGAACCCGGTGGCGCTGCGGATGATGGACGAGGTATTCGAGCCGGCGCCCGCCGCCTGGCGCGGCATGGGGATGATCCCTGGAAGCGGCCTGCGGCTCCGCGAGGCCTTCGGCGAATTCGACGCGCGGACGCGCTTTCCGGTCGACCCCGGACCCACCGTCGAACCGGAGGGGTGCCTGTGCGGCGACGTGTTGCGCGCCGTGAAAACGCCGCACGATTGCCCGCTCTTCGCGACGGCATGCACGCCGGAGACCCCGGTCGGACCGTGCATGGTCTCCGCCGAGGGGAGCTGTTCGACCTACTACGCCTACGCGAGGGACCATGACCGATAGGATCCTGCTCGCCCACGGAAGCGGCGGCCGCCTCGCCCACCGGCTGGTCGATGAGCTGGTCCTCGACAAGCTGCGCAACCCGATCCTCGACCGGCTGGACGACGCCGCGATCCTCGATCTCGAGGGCCGCGTCGCGTTCACGACCGACAGCTATGTCGTATCGCCAATCGTCTTCCCGGGCGGAGACATCGGGCGACTGGCGGTCTGCGGCACGGTGAACGACCTGTCGACGGCCGGGGCGCGGCCGGGCTACCTATCCCTCTCCTTGATCATCGAAGAGGGCCTGCCCCGCGACGAACTCGAGCGGGTGGTCTCCTCGATCCGCGCCACGGCGCAGGAGGCGGGCGTGGCGATCGTCACCGGAGACACGAAGGTCGTCGAGCGGGGAAGCGTCGACCGGCTCTACATCAACACCGCGGGGGTCGGAGAGATTCCCGAGGGCGTCGATGTGTCGGGGCGAAACGCGCGCCCCGGGGACGCCGTGCTCCTCTCGGGTCCGATCGGCGACCACGGCATCGCGGTCGTGAGCGTGCGGGAGGGGCTGGCGTTCGGGACGACCCTTGTGAGCGACTGCGCGCCGCTTTCCGGCCTCGTCGCGGACCTGCTCGCCGCGAGCCCGAAGATCCACTGCCTGCGCGATCCGACCCGGGGAGGGCTCGCGACCACGCTCAACGAACTCGCGGCGCAGTCGAAGGTGCGGATCGTCATCGAAGAGGAGAAGATCCCGGTGCGCGACGAGGTCGCGGCGGCCTGCGAGATGCTGGGCTTCGATCCGCTTCACGTCGCAAACGAGGGGAAGCTCGTCGCGATCGTCGATCCCGAGGATGCGCAGCGCGTGCTCGCCGCGATGCGCGCGCACCCCTACGGGAAGGACGCGGCGATCATCGGCCGGGTCGAGGCCGGACCGGCTGGACGGGTCTCGATGGAGACGCGCCTGGGCGCCACGCGCCTCGTCGACATGCTGATCGGGGACCTCCTGCCGAGGATTTGCTAGACCATGCACGAACTATCGATCACTGAGGCCATGTTGAGCGTCGTCCTCGAAGAGGCGGACAAGTCGAACGCGTCTCGCGTGCGCCGGGTGCACATCGCGATCGGCGCGATGACCGGCGTGGTCGACGAGTCGGTCCGCTTCTACTTCGAGCTCCTGAGCGAGGGGACGGTCGCCGAAGGCGCGCACCTGTCGTTCTCGAACATCGCCGCAAAGATGCGTTGCCGCCAGTGCGGGGCGCGGTTCGCTCTGGAACCGTTCGACCTCACCTGTCCGGAGTGCGGCCGCACGGAGCTCGAAATCGTCGAGGGCAAGGAACTCCTTATCAAGAGCATCGAGGTGGACAATGGAAGTGAAAGTCCTGAAGAACATCCTGAACGCGAACGACCAGCGGGCACAGGAAAACCGCGGTCGGTTCGATAGCGATCGCATCTTCACGGTGAACGTGACCGCCTCTCCCGGGGCGGGGAAGACCAGCCTGATCCTGGCGCTCATCCGCGCCCTGCGCAAGACCTACCGGATCGGGGTCGTCGAAGGGGACGTCAGCTCGAGCATCGACGCCGAGGCCGTCGGCAACGAAGGGATCCCGGTCGTGCAGATCAACACGGGCGGTGCGTGCCACCTGGACGCGACCATGCTGTCGAACGCCTTCGCCGATCTGCCCATGGAGGAGCTCGACCTGTTGGTCGTCGAGAACGTCGGGAACCTCATCTGCCCGGCGTCCTTCGCGCTCGGCGAGCACCTGAACCTGCTCGTGGCGAGCGTCCCCGAGGGGCACGACAAGCCGCACAAGTACCCGCTGATGTTCAGCAAGTCCGACGTGGTCGTCCTGAACAAGACCGACCTCCTGCCGTACGTGCCGTTCGACCGGGAGGCGTTTGCCAAGGGCGTCGCCGGCCTGAACGACCGCGCACGGATCTTCGAGCTGTCGTGCAGGACGGGCGAGGGGGTCGACGCGCTCGCCGCCTGGCTGCGCGAACGGATCGACGCGGAGCGTCCCGCCCGATCGGCCTAGCGAAGAAGGTGGCGGCAAGACGGAGGCGTGTTGCCGTCCAGCGTTCGGCTTGACCGTCCCCAGCGATGGCGATAGGCTTCTTCGGAAAACCTCTGGTGGAGGGATTTGCATGCCGCAGCTTCGCCGTGTGGGCCTCGTGGGCACCCTGCTTGTTCTGGCCACCTCCGCTGTCGCCGTGGCGCTCCCACCCTGCGCCTACACTCCAACCGAGAGCCTGTCGACGCAACTGACGCTCCAGGGGAACCTGCGCGCCGAGGGCAGCGGGGCGGCGATCGCGTCGCTCGGGGGGGAACTGACCGCCGATTTCAGCCGCCTCTACACCTCCGCGCCGTCTGCCTACAGCCTGAACGGGACCGGCGATCTTGCGATCGGCGTGACCGGTCCGGCGCTCAAGATCGACGGATCCGGCGACTTCAAGCGGTTCGTCGCAGACGACCGGTTCGCCGTCGGTGCGCTGAAGCTCGACTACGCCCAGGGGACCGGCCTCGAGGTCGACCTGACGGGCGGTCTCGGCGTCGGACGCTTCCGGGACGTCACCCCGCTCGCCAAGGCGATCCGGATCCAGAACACGCTGATCGATCACGGCATCCTCCTCGCTCCGTTCACCGACGAGACCCTGCAGTCCCTCGCCTCGGAGATCGGACGGGTCGGCGCAACCGTGAGCGACCAGCTGACCGCGCTCGAGCAAGCGATCGTTGACACCGGGCTCGTCAAGGGAGGCACCCTGGGCGCGCGCGGCCTGCTCGCAATGGAGGACATCCTGAACGCGTCTGGCGAGACGCGGCTCTGCGGCTTCGACCTGCAGGCGCGGTTCGGCGCCGCGGTGACCGGTCTGCCGGCCGCCGTGGTGAGCGAGGCGGTGGTCGTACAGGCGCGTTTCGCGAGGGCCCCGGACCCGGTCTCCCAGTGGACTGCGAGCGCTCGGTGGACCTCCGGTTTCTCGCCGCTCTCACGTTACCAGATCACAGCGTCGGCGTCGTTCGCCCGGCGGGTCGGCGCGGGATTCCGGTGGACCGTGGCCTACAACGTCAACCGCGACGATCGGTGGTCGGCGGCCGGGGTCACCTACGATGCTCACGACCTCTCGACCACGCTCGCGATCCAGTTGACCTCCGGCTTGAGCCTGACGGTCAACGGGAAACTCGCCTACGATACCCGCGTCGGGGAGGTGACGAGCCTCCTCCTCGTCCAGCTGAGCTACGATGTCTTCTAGGGGGATCGATGGATGAGGTGATCCGCGCTTCGGGGCTCGTTAAGCGATTCGACGATCGCACGGCCCTGTCCGGACTCGACCTGTCGGTCGACCGCGGGGCGCTCTACGGTCTCGTGGGACCCAACGGTGCGGGAAAGACCACCCTGATCCGGATCCTCTGCGGCCTGCTCGCCCCGGATGAGGGGTCGGCGCAGGTCCTCGGGTGGAAGGTCCCGAGCTTCCGCGTCCGCTCGCAGGTCGGCTACATGCCACAGGGGATCGCGCTCTACGCCGATCTGACCGTTCGCCAGAACCTCGCCTTCTTCGGCGAACTCTACGACCTGCCGCGGCGCACGCTGGGGGAACGCATCGACGAGGTGCTGTCGCTCGTCCAGCTCCTCGACCGGGCCGACCAACCGGTCGGCGGGCTCGCCGGCGGGATGCAGCGCCGCGTCTCACTCGCGCTCTCTCTTCTGCACAAGCCACAGCTCCTGTTCCTCGACGAGCCGACGGTCGGCGTCGATCCCCGCATGCGGCATACGTTTTGGGAGCACTTCGAGGCCCTCGCCGACCAGGACGTGACCCTGCTCGTGACGACCCACATCATCGATGAGGCGTCCCACTGCCGGACGATCGGCTTCCTGAACCAGGGCAAGCTCCTGACCCAAGGAACGCCCGACGAGATCCTCGAGCGGACCGGGGCGGACTCGCTCGAGGGGGCCTACGCCGCGCTCGAAACGATGGAGGCGGCATGAAGACGTGGATCATCGCCAAGAACGTCCTGCGCCGGATCGCGCACGACCCCCGCACGCTCGTCCTGATCGCCCTCACGCCGCTCTTGTTCATCCTGCTCTACGGCTACTCGTTCACCTCCGGCCACCCGACCCACCTGCGGCTCATCGTCGTGAACCACGACAACGGCCTGGCGTCGGTGCGGACCGAGGCGGCGGGACGCGTCACCCTGTCGCTCTCCCTCGGCGACCAGCTCGTGAGCGCCCTCGATCCCCGGACGTTCGACGTGATCCACGAGACCGATCCCGCGGCGGCGCAGGCCGCCGTGAAGGCGGGGCGGGCGTGGGCCGCCCTCGTCTTGGCGAAGAACTTCTCGCAGGGGATGGTCGACAGCGTGCTCAGCACGACCGGGCGGCGGGTGTTCCCCTACGAGGGACGCACGATCACCGTGCTGCCTCCCGAGCAGACCGAGACGGGCTTCGCGCGATTGGATCTCGACGACAGCAACCCGTCGGTCTCCGAGGCAATCCTGAGTGCCCTCAAGACCGCGTTCTCCGGGCTCTTGCCACAGGAGCAGAACAAGGAGACGCCGACGGCGAGTCCGCTCGTCGTGACGCCGCTCTACGGTGGCGGCACGGTCAGCCTGCTCGACTACACCGCCCCGGGCGTCATCGGCTTCGCGATGACGCTCATCACGATCATGCTGACCGCGATCTCCATCGTGCGCGAACGGACCACCGGCACCCTACCCCGGATCCTCGTCGCGCCGGTCCACTCCTTCGAGGTCACGCTCGGCCACACCCTCGCCTTCGCCCTCATCTCCATCCTGCAGGTGGCCGAACTCTTCGTCGTTTCCTACCTCCTCTTCCACATCCGCTTCCTCGGCAGCCCGCTCGTCGTCGCGCTCATCGTGGCGGTGTACGCGATCGTCCTCCAAGGGATCGCGACGCTTCTGTCGACCCTCGCCCGAAATGAGTTCCAGGCAATGCAGTTCATCCTCGTCATCCTGATCCCGTCGATCATGATCAGCGGGGTGTTCTGGCCGATCGAGGCGATCCCTCAGCACATCCGGTTCCTGTGCTACGCCAGCCCTCTGACCTACGCCAACCTGGCGCTGCGCGAGGTGATGCTCCGCGGCCGCGGGATCGCGGGGATCGGGCTCGAACTCGGCGCGCTGGGCGGTCTGGCGATCGTCACGCTCGGACTGGGCATCGCGTTTCTGCACCGCCAGGGACGATCGGGCTAGTCCTCGGCGGACGGGCCGCGTCCCGGCAGGCCCGGTGTGCCCTTAGGGTAGAGAGGAAGCGACATCCGCCTTGAATCTAGCACAAGCGTTTCCGTATACTGCGCGGTCGAGGACGGGGGCCGGTTGTCCTGAGTGCGTCTCATCGCCGTCACGCGCTGGG
>Ga0068714_10001847_pt1 | contig 28994 bp, 22 predicted proteins | sample MTBNYHSulfiMetaG_FD_62988 | JGI IMG/M metagenome (GOLD analysis project Ga0068714, IMG submission 62988) | Enrichment culture microbial communities from rom New York Harbor, USA that are MTBE-degrading - MTBE-NYH (New York Harbor Sulfidogenic)... | ecosystem: Environmental > Aquatic > Marine >...
CCCTGGTGCTGTTGGGCTTCTGATTCGCCGGTTTCGGGATTGAAATTCCAGCCTGCAAACATACCCAACTACAGAAGATTATTTTCCCCTTGTAATCAAGCCCTGCCTGCTGCTATGGTCTAAATCCTGCCCTAACATCAACCAATCCGGAGACTTTTGTACCATGACACTCACGAAGAATGACCTGAGAGATGCTCTCTACGTCAAAACCGATCTGACAAAGAAACAGGCCACTGGTGTGGTCGAAAACCTTATCGAGCTCATCAAGTGCACCCTTGAACAGGGAGAAAAAGTTCTGATATCCGGGTTCGGGAAGTTTGACGTGATAGAAAAGAACCCGCGGCGGGGAAGGAACCCTGCAAGCGGAAACGACCTCATGCTCGACGGCCGGCGTGTCGTTACCTTCAGGTGCTCAGATGTACTCAGGCGGAAACTGAACAAGGGAAAAAGGAAATAGCAGGGATATCCAGGATTCGGTCAACGCCGGATTCAGATTCAAAACACAGTCTCAAATCCATTCCAGCACCAAACCAGCACCAGCCAAAATTTTTACTCCTTTTTTCAATTATTTATAACTCAAAGTGCGGGTTCGAGTCCCGTTGGGACTACCATCCTTTCAGGAATTAAAATCCATTTTAAATCAAGTGAGGCCCTTGATAGCAAACTCTGTATGTTCGAGGATGTTATTTTGCGGTTATAGCATACTCGGTATATGGTCTCATTCGTAACGTATGAATCCCTAAATCCCATGGAAAAATTTTCGCACATTGGAAGGAAACCTGTTTGGGGAAAAAACTGATTTCAACTTTTAAAATCGCATCGTTCAATAAGAGTGTTTCTTGAACTCAGGCGGCACAATTTCCTTAAAGTTCATCGCCCCACCCATAAAGGGCCCTCCAGTCCACCCGTTCATCGAACCGGCGCCTCTTTCGGGGTTGTAGTGATTCAGATAATCACCGAAATCTCCTCCAGCATCTGCAAGTGCGAGTTGGTACATTCGGGTGCAAACATCTGGTGCATCATAAGCCAAGTTTTCGGTGAGATGTGGATCGCTCACTAAATTAAACAATAGTGGTTTTTCCCGACAGATACCAGCGTTGTACCACCATTGATCGTCTATAACCGTAATGGCATGGCCCCAACCGATCGTAACATGATCCCGGAGTTGCCGTTGCTCATCCAAAACAGATGTCCATACATCAATGCCTTCCATACTGGGAGGCTGCTCTATCCCGGCCATGCTGAGAAGAGTATAAGTTAGATCAAAATTATGTAAAAAATTATTCCGGATCTGTCCAGCCCCTACGCCGTGCGGATGTCTTATCATTAATACCAAATCGGCCACCGAACGTGTCATTGGATACGCTTGCTTGCAAACCATTCCTTTATCTGCGGGCTCATAGCCAAGATTGTGGCCGTGGTCGCTGATTACGGCCACGATCGTATCATCCATCCTTCCGGAAAGGTTCAGTGATTCCAGGAAAAAACCGAACCATCGGTCGCACATAGTCACTTCGCCGGCATAATTCGCCTGAAGAATTTTCAACTCTTCGGGCACCAAAGCATCTTTCCAGTAGTAATAAACACTTTGGATATGATTTGCCCCAGATTCGTTTTTATTGTAGATACGTCGATAATATTCTGGTGGATCCCAGGGTTCATGAGGATCGAATGAATCGACAACCATAAACATCCTCTCAGCATCCTGATTTTCAAATAACCATTTGGAGGCTTCACGGAAAACAAGAGGGGCGAAGAAATCCTCTTCGGAGCGGCGAAAGGAATTGTTGCCCATGAACAATTTGAGTCCTTTGGCGATATGAGGAAACTGGCGCATATAATCGTTTAGATGCTTGTCCACAAGGCAATCAGGTACTGGAATATTTTTTTTGTATAGGTCCAGTTCTTGTCCCCTTATATGCAAATAATTATCAAACCCACAGTGATAATTGAAACCTGGTTTAAACATATGGTAACAGTCTGTTATGAGGGCTGTCCGATATCCTTCCTCCTTCAGTCTCTCTCCAATAGTCATTTTATCAGCAGGCAAAGGGCCCCAGCCCGGTATAGGATTGAAAGAACGGGCGTCGCTGACTGAAATATGATCTCTGAATGGAAAGACGCGAGCCCCAGTATGAAGTGCCCTGCGCACAGGTATTGTGGGCAAAGAATCCGGATAACAATGAGTAAAAACAACTGATTCTTTGGCAAACTTATCTAAATGAGGCGTTTTTATCCATTTATTTCCGTATGCACCTACATGATCCTGTCTCAGACTATCAAATATTATCAAAACGATATTCATCGGCCGTTGTCTCCTAGGCTATATTATATACAATTTAAATTCATTAAGGCTCGATAACAGCTTCCTCTATAAGTCTTTTTTGTTTGTCAGTTTTCACTTCATGAGTCAAGAATCCAGATGGCGGAAATACCGCTTCCGCACTCCAGTCGTCGCTTGTTCGCTTCATATGATCAGCTAGTAATTTGTCAAGTTGAACTATAATGTCGCGGAAGGAAGGCTCATTCACCAGATTATTCAGTTCATGGGGATCGGATTCTCGGTCTATGAGTAATTTCGGTGCATTTTCCGTGCGTACATAAAGCCACTTCTTCGTTCTTACCCCCCGTTCAGGAATGGGGAATCTCTCAGGCCCTTCCTTTTCCATATTCACTTCATAAAATAACGCCTGTCTTTCAGAACCTGGAACGCCTTCCAAGAGATGAAGATAGCTTTGCCCCTGAACACTCCTGGGGATGTCAATTCCGCAGAAAGTGAGCAAGGTCGGCATGGTATCCACTGACACATCCACTAGAGAGTCAACGACCCTGCCCGCTGGGAATCTTTTCGGATAACGAACAAGCAAGGGGACTCTGGAAGACTCGCGATAAGAGGTCTTCTTGGTTCCACAGAGATATCCATGTTCCCCCCCGTTGTCCCCATGATCGCTCAATAACACTACGACAGTATCATCTGACAGTCCTCTGGAATCCAGCCAGTTCAAAAGGATACCCACGTTATGGTCGACGTTGGTGGTCATGCCATAATAAAGAGCCATAAATTCACGCACAGCGTGTTCGTCTTGGTACCGGACTTCCTCCCCACTACCTACCCCCCACAGCCCGCTCGCAGCCGGGAATCCATTTCGCACCAAATCCTCGATCACTCTCTCCTGCAACTGAATATCTCCAGCCGATGGTCCCAGCGGCACCTCTTCCGGACGATAGAGAGACCTAAAATACTCAGGCATATTGAATGGGAAATGCGGTGCGCCATAACAAATAACGCCAAAAAAAGGGGCGTCATTATAACGTGTGGCCCGATCCATGAAATTTATCACATGATCAGTCTGAAAATCTGGTTCATAACGAGGACAATGATATGGTGTGCCGGAATCCCTGTAATAAATGGCATTCTGATAATAATGGCCACGATTGAATCCCACGAAATGATCAAAGCCCAGCCGTCGGGGTCCCGGGGGAACAAACCCAGGGGCATCCCCCCCGTTTAGATGCCATTTGCCTATATAACCGGTCTGATACCCGTTGCTCTTCAAAATCTCAGCCAGAAAATCCTGCCCGAGAGGAATAGGATGGTGGTTGGCATATACGCCTGTACTATGGTTGTATTTGCCTGTGTACAATGATGCACGAAAAGGAGTGCATAAAGGAAATGACGAATAAGCCTCCTCAAATCTGACTCCCTCCTCTGCAATCCGGTCGAAATGAGGTGTCTTAATAGTAGGGTTTCCGGAGCATCCCATCACGTCCGCCCGCATCTGATCAGGGTAAATTATGAGAATGTTGGGTTTACTTTGACCCCCTATCTTTCCTTTCATACTCATTTTGACCCTCCCTAACTATTAAATAGTTATAAAATAAAAATATTTATATATACAAAAAAATTATTTAATGGTTTTTTTAGGACTTTCCACAACATTTTTTGAATTTTTTTCCACTTCCACAGGGACATAAATCATTAGGACCGACCATATCTACAAATAGATGTCCTATTTTACCCATATCTTCTGCTATCTCTTTTAAAATAGGCAAAGAATATTCAAAAAATAATTTATAGCCTTCACAAAGCCAGCTTAGTTGTTTTGAATTTTTAGATCCATAGGACAACCTATGCTTAAGACAATCAGCTGAGCACAAATGCAAGTATGGACAGTCGGAACAGGTTGAATTCCAGACTGATTTACTATTCCCGAATTTTTGATATATTTCAGAGTGTATAATCTTAATCCATGGATCAAAACATGCATTCCCAAGTTTTAACTGAGATTCTGCAAAAAAATCACACGGATAAATATCCCCATTATGTTCTACTAAAAAATATTGCGTGCAATTTTTGTCCATATGACAAAGATTATATTTTCCAGTCGTTAAAAAAAGCAAAAGAGAGTCAAAATAGCGTATCGAAATATATCCAACATCATGAGCAACCCATTGATCAAAAAGACTACACAGAAATTTCCCCCATGAACCGGAACGCACTGCATAGGATGAAAGCCTACCGCGTGAGTCGAATTCGACGCAGGGTATGTATTGATGATAAGTGAAACCACAATCTTTCAAATGTTGATAAACGTCTCCACAGCGTCTCACGTTGGCTGCATTCACCAAACAGAGCGCATTCATCTTCACATTATACTTCTGAAGTGCACTGATACCCCTTAGCACATCAACATAGCTTCCGCGGCCATCAGGAAAGGTTCTAAAATGATTATGTAATTCTGGGGGTCCATCTAAACTAACGCCGACAAGAAAATTATGTTTAAAAAAAAGATCCGCAAAATCGTCGTCTAACAATACAGCGTTCGTTTGCACATGATTCGCCACACTTGTACCAGCCAAGGCATATTTTTTCTGGAGGAATATCACTTTTCTAAAAAAATCGACCCCCATAAGCGTGGGTTCACCCCCTTGCCAACCGAAGGCGTGTTGAGGTTGTGGCGTAGCCATGTATCCTTTGATAACTGCTTCCAGACATTCCTCGGACATACGATGTGAACGCGAACGAGGATAAAGAGAGGACTTGCAAAGATAGAAGCAATACCGGCAACGAAGATTACAATCGGCGGACGCAGGTTTAATCAGCAGGGAAAATGGTTTCATCACCTTTCTTACCCTTGAGGTACCAACGTCATTATTTGGAACGATTTAACAAAAAAGTGTCCTTGAACCAGGATAGAACTGGTTGTGCAAAAAATGCCAGGAACATAAGACCATAAATGATTAGGCAGATGGGCCGGGATACAAAAATGCTCCACGCACCGTTAGAAAGTGTCAATGACTGTCTGAAATTTATTTCTATCATTGGCCCCAACACGAATCCTAACACACAAGGAATAAGAGGAAATTCAAACTTACGCAAAATATAGCCAAATAGTCCGGCCCAAAGCATTACCCATACTCCGAATAGGCTGTTCTTAATAGAATAAGAACCCAAAAAGCAAAGTAACAGGACAACGGGAATAATGATCCAATCAGGCACCTTAATAATCTTGATTGAAGATCGTATGGCCAAAATTCCAAGGAAAAACATTATGATATTTATAAGAAACAATCCTACAAAAATGGAATACATAAGTTCAGGAGCTTCCGTGAATAACATGGGACCAGGTGTGAATCCATGAATCATCAATCCACCCATGAGTATAGCAGCGGCAGCGCTACCCGGCACCCCAAGAGTCAGAGTGGGGATTAAAGCACCCCCAACGGTGGCATTATTAGCGGTTTCTGGCGCTATTACTCCCTCGGGAGCACCAGAGCCAAATTTTTCAGGATTCTTAGATATCCTTTTCGCTTCTCCATAGCTGAGAAAGGCACCCACAGCTCCTCCTTCAGCAGGGATAATTCCTACGATTGTCCCGATGACGGATGCCCGCAAAAAGACGTTTTTGTACCTGAAAAGTTTTTTTAGTCGAGGGAGCCGAGCAGTAAGAACTTCTTGAGGAGTGGTTCTTTGCATTATCTGCTCGCCTTTCTCCATCATCTCAGGAATAGCAAACAATCCTACAAGAAGAGGAATAAAAGATATGCCAGCATAAAGATTAACTGAGTCAAAAGTAAATCTCATATTGGCATTAACTGGATCAATTCCCATCGTCGTGAGGAATATTCCCACAGCGCCCATGAGAAATCCTTTTAGTGGATTTTTGCCGGAAATTTTCCCTACCACCAGAATTCCGAATACGCCAAGGGCGAAATATTCCGGAGGCCCGAATTTCATCGCAAATCTTGCGAGGATGGGTGTGATAAGGCAGAGGCAAACCGTGCTGAATATCCCACCTATAACGGAACCGATCAATGCCAACGCCAATGCTTCGCCACCTTTACCCTGTTTAAACATTGGGTTTCCGTCCAACAGCGTGGCAGCCGCGGGGGGGGTGCCAGGAATTCCCAGAATGATAGCGGAAACAGATCCACCATAAATGGCACCGGAATAAATGCCTAACAACAGTGAAAACGCTTGGATGGGGGAAATATAATAGCTGAAGGGAAGCGCAATGGCGATCCCCAACGGAGCCCCCAATCCGGGAATAATACCTATGACGATCCCAAGGCCGACCCCGGCTATCAACATAAAGACATTGAAAGGTTGTGCAAGCTGGACAACCGCTTCCATAAATGCCGAATCTAAACCGAGCATATGAGCCCCCCGGTGCTCAGCCTACAGACTGATTTTCATCAGACGCTCGAAAACCAGATACATTCCTGGTCCAGCAAATGAAAGAAAAACAAGAATCCAAACTTTTCTTACTCCTAACATAAAACTTACAGCAAATATAAATAAAAATGACGAATATAAGTAACCAAAATATTTCCATAAAAAATAGAATGCTAAGCACAGTACCCATAAAATAATAACACGTATTATATTATTTATTTTAAAATATAAAAATTGTTGTTCTAACTTACTATCGTTTTTCAAGAAAATTTGTAATATTAACAATAAACATATTAACATTATAAAAATAAGCAAAAATCTAGGGAAAAAAGCTGATCCATATTCTGATGCAATTGGTCCAACTTCTTTTGGGAAATCAAATGTACGATAATAAAAAATTGCACTTAAAACAATAAAAACCACACAGACCACAAAGGTACAATTTTTAATCCTTATATACATTTAGAAACCCTCTTAAACACAGTTATCTCAGCAAGCGTCGGGGGATGGGGGATACCCCCAACGCCGAAAAACTTATCTATTTGTTCATTTGCTTAATTACTTGCCCGTAAGTTGTCGAAGCTTGTTTCCATAGTTCTTTGGTTTCCTGAGGCCCAAGATACAATCTTTTTATTCGGCGCTTCAAAAATTCATTTTTGAACTCATCCGTAGCCATAGCTTTTTTAAATGCTTCCGCTAATACATCTTTAATTTCCTGGGGGGCCTTCACATTGATAGCAACTGAATCACGCACGTAACCGACTATGTCATATCCTTGTTCTTTCGCAGTCGGTACCAGAGGAAGGTAAGAACTACGGTCGTTTTCAAAAACAGCCAGAGCTCTCAAGCCTTTACCATGTGAAAAAGCTTGGGGCTCATGAGCGAGAGCTGTCTGAACATGGCCTCCCAGCAATGATACAACAGCCCCGGCCGAAGACTGAGACGCTACATACTTGAATTCAGTTCCTGATTTCAGAGAAAGCTCCACCGCCGCCAGATGCGGCAACGCACCTATAGCATTAAGCGCCATTGATATTGTCTCTTTCTTTGCATCTGCGAGGAAATGCTCAAGTGTAAACCAGGGCGAATCATCCCTAACATAAAGAACTAAGGTGTTTTGTGAAACATTTGCTAATGGATAGAGGTCTTCCAAAGTGTAGGGGGTTTTCCTCAAGAATGGTTGAGTAGCGACAGAAGGAATGGCTATCCAGACCAAGGTATAGCCATCGGGCTTCGCCTGAAGTGCCTCAGCAACACCCGGAATGGTGGCTCCACCAGGCTTGTTTGTGACAGCTACGGGCTGGCCCAAAAACTTTTCGCTCGCTATTGCCAATAAACGTGCTTGCACATCAGCGTTTCCGCCTGCACCCCACGGAACAATAAGCTTGATAGGTTTCGAAGGGAAATCAGACGCGAAGGCTGCAAAACTAATTAGTGTTGAAACCAAAGCAGCCAAAACCAAGGCCATAATCGATCTTCTCTTCATGGCGCCCTCCTTTTTGATTTGTTGCGGTGCCGAAATCTTTAATCGTCACCGAATCATTATCGATGGCCTCGTAAAAAGTCGTCACCCCGTTGGAGAACGGGGTCCAGGTTTTCTGCAACTACCTGGAAATACTGGATTCCGACCTTCGCCGGAATGACGAAAAAGGACGATTTTTGACTATTTACGAGGCCATCATTATTGATTGACCAAGTACCTCTCTGTAAAGAGAACAAGCTGATTTCCCTGCAAGAGCGAAAACCCATCAAAAGTAATCTTCATTTCAATACAAACGAAATACCAGAAATTTGATAATTAATTAAAATAGGTTACATGTGTTTCACTGCATCTTTTCCGTTTGTTTGGAGCTCGAACTTGTCGTGCCGTTTACCTTCCACATATTTTTATAAACTTCCCACATCACAGACGTATCTTTTGATCCATATCCGTGCATCTGCGCCATCTCGTTCAGGAATTCTACCAAACGAGACAAGAGCGGCGCAGTCCCGTTTTCCTTCGCCATCTGAACCGCAAGCCTGATATCCTTGGCCAGAAGATCAACCGAAAAAACCGGGTTTTCATAATCATCGGTGGCGATACGATTCCCCAATTCTCTAAATAGATTGCTGACCGTTCCAGCCTGGCTGGCAGTGATTATTTCATACAACCGGGCAGGTGCGACCCCTATTTGTTCAGCGGTTGCCATCATTTCGGCGGTCATCGCATTGATCGCACCGAACATCATCTGGTTCAGAAGTTTAATTTTATTGCCCGTGCCCCAGGGTCCGGCATGAACTATATAACCCGCAAGCAACTCCAAAACAGGTCTGCATCTATCCAGATCATCACTGCGTCCACCCACAGGTAACGCCCATTTCCCCACAGCATCAGGACGGCCCAAAACAGGGGCATCCAGATACCCCACTCCTTGTTCCTCGGCCAGCAACGCCATGGTTGTCGTCACACCAGGATCTACCGTACTCATATCGACAATAACCGTGCCTCGATGGGCCCCCTCCAGTAACCCGCCTTTCCCCGAAACCGCATGCCGGACATCCTGCGGCCCCGGTAAAAAAAGGAGGATCATATCAGAACGTTCTGCCGCCTCCCGGGGCGCCGCAACCGGTGAAGCATTCATTTTCCCGGCCCGTTCCATCGAGGCCCGCCTCACGTCAAAAACCAAAAGGCGATGACCTCCATCGATGATTTTACCGGCGGCCGCCAAACCCATAACCCCGGCTCCGATCAAACCCACATCCATCATCACTGTGTCCCCCCCCCTTCATATAATCAGCATCCCCATCCTATGTTCACAGACTCACTCATTCTTTCGGTGAAGATGAACAGCCACCCCGCCGCTAAAGCATTCCGGGGTACAGAGTATCCTCGGTTTCCGCCCCACATAGCGCTCAGCAATCTTCACTGCCTCTTCAAACCTCGATACAGGAACAAACCCCATGCCTCTCGCATACTGAGGTTCCTGGGCACCGACAATCAAGACCGCAGACGTATGCAAAAGGGGTACACTGCCGCCGCTGATCATGGACATGGCATGATATGGATGATAAGTATAAAAATTGGAGTAACGAAATCGGTATTCATAATCACAGGCAATTCGCAAGGCATCATCGGAAGCGAGGAATTCAGCCGGGCTGCAATAGCGGATCAACGTATTGTAAGTTTTTTCATAGGAGGGGAACCAGCTGTCATTAAACCAGCCGTCGCAAATGGAAGCGGCGATTATGACGCCACCTTCCCGAAAAGCGTGCCAGCACCGGGAAAGCTGCCCCCCAATGGCCAGACTCATGAGAATTGGATTGGTTCCCATTCCCGGTCCATAATGGAAATTGCGAGGGAGACCGATAACCAATACATCAGCCGGTTCATCCATATCCAGATAAACATTGGTCCGTTGGTCGGCCAAAGGCCATGTGGCTTTTTCCACCGCCTCCAGCTCACCCGCTGCCACACCCAGGACTTGGGAATGCTGCCCCAGAACTGCATCAACCGCAAAAAATTTCTTGCCGATATTCTCCTCCATAGCTTGACCAATGGATCGGAATTGCTTCCTCATGTAACAATTCGTCGAAGCCCCCAGCCAGTCCTGACGGTGCATTGTGTCGGGGCAGTGATGGGAAGCGATCGACCTCCACCCGGTAAGGCCTGTTACGATCATTTTGTAACCGCCGCTATAACCCCCGTAGGGGTTGCCGGCGCAGTGACCGATCACGATTGGCAGATCAGCTTCCGCCATGAGCCGATTGCACAACACCACGTTCCCCAATTGATCCCGCCCAAAATCAAGCAGGTCGGAAGCCTCGCCATCGTGGTTCACCAAGCGGTCGGGCCAGAACTGGTCCACGATCCTTTTCCCCAGGTACCAGTACCATTCCTCCAGGGTGTTCTTACGATGCAGCCCCATGGCACATAGGAGGGTGATGTTTTCCAACTCTGTCCCGCCCTTCAAAAGCTCCTCCACGATTAGGGGGATCGCCACACGTCTATGACACGAGGCATGAACTCCGCCTTTCACACGGTCCGGGAATCCAATCACAACCTTCTTTCCGGGTCCGCCCAGGGAGCAGAGAGGGGGAAATCCGAGCGGTTTTTCCAAAGCGGCCCGGGTGGCTTCATAAGGATCCACTTCCGGTGGATCGGAATACGTTTCCCCAAAACGAACTATCGTTGAGGTTTCAGGCAGTTCTACCCGCATTTTGGCGTCGCCATAATCCAACAATACATCTAGCATAATCGGATCCTCCTGAATTATATCGAAATTTCCTCTGTCAGGCTTCGAATAAGATTACGATCTGCTGCGGGTCGCGACGATATCCAAATGCTCTCTGACCGCCGCTTCGATGGTATAATCCGGCTGCCAGCCCAGCTCCTCCCGTGCTTTGGAGTCGTCGTAGGCCGCTGGATAAGGCGATTGATTCAGGCCGCCCTCCAACAATTTCAATTCAGCCTCCGGTCGGTACGTCAGCGCTATTTGCGCCACTTCTCTGATGGTGTGGACGCCACCAGCTATATTGTAAATTCTCTGCACAGGTTTGTCGGCCTTCCAGAGCGTCAAAATGGCCTTTACAGCGTCTCGTACATAAAGCCAGTCCCCCCTTTCGTCGGGGTTTGGAATTTCGACGGCCTCACCCCGCGCTACGGCGTCCAGGATAAGGGAGGAGTAGAGCGCTGTTATTCCAGTTGTCCGGCCTGGGCCGAAAACCCACGTGAACCTGAGCGCCCGGGTATCCATCCCGTGCTTCAGATGGTACCACCGCAGGAGGTGTTCTCCTGCCAGTTTGGTCTGCCCGTATATGGTTTCGGGATTTTTGACAGCGTTATCCGGAACCGGTTCGGCCACATCGCGACCAAAAACCGAAATGGAGCTCAGCATCATAAAACGCCGGATGCCCTTGGCCAGACAAGCGTCAAGCAGGGTTTGGGTGGACTGGAAATTGACCTGGAAACCTGCAACAGGGTCGGCCTCGCAAGGTCCCGCCAGGATAGCACCCAGATGAAATATGTCCGTAAACCGATGGTTGAGCGTCAAACGGTAAAGGTCCGCCGGACTTGCCAGGTTCCCCCTGACATAGGTGATATGACTTTGAATGTCTTTCAAGGCAATGGGGTCGGCAGCCATGTCAAAAACGACAACCCCCGCACCCTGCTTCAACAACTCCCGGACCAGATAACTGCCGAGGAAACCAGCACCCCCTGTGACTAGAGCCTTCATAGGTACTCCTAATTGGAATGTATGTCGCTACAACTTCAGGAACGGCCGCTCTGCTTCTTGAATTCCTCTCTGACGACCTTGTCGATCTGTGCCCTGATCTTTACGAAACCAGGGTCCGTTTTGATTGCGTTGGACCTGGGATAGGGGATTTCCACCGGAATGATTTCCCTTATGCGGCCGGGGTGCGTAGACATCACTACAACCCGTGTAGACAGAAACGCCGCCTCCTCGACCCCGTGGGTGATAAAAATCACCGTTTTCCGCTCCTTTGCCAGGATACCGAGCAGGGACTCCTGCATGAACTGCCTGCTCTGAGCATCCAGGGCCCCAAAAGGCTCATCCATTAATAATACTTCAGGATTCACCGCATAGGATCTAGCAATGGCCACCCGCTGCTTCATGCCGCCGGACAACTCTTTAGGGTAAGCTTTGCTGAACTTAGTCAAGCCTACTAATTCAATAAAATGATCAACAATTTCTTCAATTTTGGCATTTGACTGATGGTTATTTTTAAGTTTGAGACCAAATTCAATGTTCTGTCGGACGGTCAGCCACGGAAATACGGCATACTGCTGAAAAACCACCCCTCTGTCCGGCCCCGGGCTGGTTACTTCCCTGTCGTCGATCAAAACCCGTCCCGAAGTTGGGACCAGAAACCCGGCAACAATATTAAGCAATGTAGTTTTTCCACAGCCCGAAGGCCCCACAATGCAAATGAATTCGCCCGGCTCGATCAACAGATTGACATCACGTAAGGCTTCAGTTGTTCCGGTGATACCCGTATATGTCATGCCCACATGGTCGATGGTGATGCCATGCTCCATATTGTCATGTCTCCGATTCAATTAGTTTCCATCCGGAAATGGTCCTTTTGCCCAATCTGGAAACTTCGCTGTGCCCATCCGGTATTTCCGGATGAGCACTAATTATAATTTAAAAGCATCATCCAAAATAAACACTAACATCAAGGCATTTTTTCCTGCCAGGCGGTTGCCCTGCGCTCGATCGCACGAACGACCCCATCCATCGTCAAAGAAATGACGCCTATGAGCAGGATCCCGAGCACCAAGGGCGGCATCTGAAAAAAATTCTGAGCATCCACCATCATGGCGCCGATTCCCTGCTGCGCAGCAATAAGCTCGGCTGCCACCAGTGTCGCCCAGCAAACACCCAGCGAAACACGACAGGCTGTTATTATATTTGGAATCAATTGAGGGAGAATCACTCTGCGAAATATTTCCAGATTACCAGCGCCCAAGGTCTTGGCGGCCCGAACATAAATCGGATCCAAACCCACCAGGGCCTGGTAGATAACGACCAGGGCCGGAAAAAAAGAAGCATAAGACAATACAACTATTTTAGACGTCTCACCTATGCCAAAAAAAATTATCATCAACGGAATAAGTGCGATTGGTGGTAACGCTCTGAAAAAATTAGTCATCGGATCTATTAACAATCTCACCATCCTGAACCAGCCTATTATAAATCCAAGAATAACAGCCAGTATAATTCCAATCCCGAAGCCAAAAAGCACGCGCAGAAAGCTGGCATATATATGCCATTGAAGGCTACCGTCACCAAGCATCCTAATGAATGCCTTCAAAACCGCGTGCAGAGAAGGAAAAAGCTTCGGATTGACAATATTGAGGGCTCGACTCGTTTCCCATACAACTATCATAATGCCGAAAGAGGCAAGAAAATAGCCAACCTTTTCAAAAGCTTCCTTTCTGCGGAGCTTTTTGAACCTTTCTTCAATTTGTGCATTCCCATCCGTAGTATCCATGTCAAATCATCCCCAAGTGCTGAAATTTCTCTTGCTTGGAACAATCATGGATTTTTGCCGGAGAAGCGCTGCATTACGGCCTTCTCCGGCTATACTGTTTCACTTTTTGACAATGTCCAGGTATATTTTGGGATCAAAGAAATTATCGGGATCAACCCAATCTCCAATGGATCCGATTTCCACGAACACCTGCTGGACCTGTCCCAGCCACTTTTTCACAGTGCCGTCCGAATACAACTCAACCCATTTTTCAGATGTTTCACATTTTTCCGCATCCCAGCTTGCCTGGATATCATCGAAAGGAATATTGCTGTATGCCTTGGAATGGATCAATTTCAATGCTTCATCAGAGTGACCCACCAAATAATCGTTGGCAGGGACCCATGCCTTAACGATTTTTTTCAAAATATCCTTTCGTTCTTCATAGACCTTGTTCGTTGCCACCCAGCCACCAATTATGGCCGACTTCGGATAGAACTCCTTCGCGGAACTGAGCAGAACTGCTCCTGGAACCTGCTCACGGATTTGCACATGGAAAGGCGCCCAAGTGCAGACAAAGGGTACGGCCCCGGAAATAAAGGCTGAAACGGCACCTGCCATGTCCATGCTTACAATGGCCACATCCTTGGTTGAGTCGATGTTATTTTCTTTCAGAGCTGCGTGAAGGAACACATGAGCGGTCGTACCTTTGACCGTCGCGATTTTCTTACCTTTAACGTCCTGGATGGATTTGGCCCCTGTCTCCGGCCGCGCCCACAAGGTGGCCGTATCGTATTCGATGTTGTTTATCAGAAAAACCTTTCCGACCCCCCTGGATGGAAAATTAGCTATAACCGCGCCCATGATGGCGACATCAAGACTTCCCCCGGACAGAGCTTGCATCATAGGAATACCCGACGTGAACAAGATAGGCTCAACTTCCAGACCTTGCTCCTCGAAATATCCCTTTTCCATCATGATCCAGAACTGGCCGTCCACTGCAAGAGTATGCAGATAGCCCACTCTGATTTTTTCTGCTGCAACCGTTGTTCCCGAAACACACAAAAACATGCCGATGAACATAAACAACCCTACAATTTTCACTTTTTTCATGTGCTCCTCCTTTCGTTTAACCAAACAAGGTTCAGTTATCCGGTCTGTATGCCCGGCATGAAGCTCTGACGACGATCTCCGTATCAAAACAATAGTGTTGGGTTTTGGTCTGCTTTTGTTTATTCAGCTTCAGAATAATGTCCACGGCCTTCCGGCCTATTTCATATCCAGGGACGTGCACCGTGGTCAGTGGCGGATGGCAATAACTTGCAAATTCCACATCGTCGAAACCGCACAATGAAACATCCTTGGGGACCTCCATCCCACTGTCTCTCGCCCCGGCCAGCGCGCCTATAGCAAGAATATCACTTGCTGCAAAAACCGCGGACGGCTTTTTAGGAAGGCTCATAAGGCGGGCCATCGACTCGCGTCCCTCAAGCAAAGAAGGTTCACATTCTATAATCCATTCGGGGTTAGGCTCTATATTATTAGCCTTGAGGCAGTCGAGAAAGCCTTCAAATCTCTTGCGAACACGCCCAATTTTACTGAAAGGACCTATAATCAAACCTATGCAGCGGTGATTCAGACTGATAAGATATTCGGTCATCGCATAGGATGCCCTGTAATTATCAAATCCTACATAATTTACATTCGGCCGCCTCAAAGTCTCCCAAATCACGACACAGGGGATTCCGTCTTGGACGATTTGATTCAAACAATTCTCATGGCCCGAGGTAAAACCAGTGAGTATGACGCCGGCCAGACGACGTTCCTGGTACTGACGAAGGAGTGTCATTTCAATATTCGGATCATAGCGCGTGTTGCCGATTATCACCGAATATCCTTGCTGCTGGACGCGTTCCTGAATGGCCAAAATCGAGTCGGCGAAAAGAGGAGCTTTCGTGGTTGGAATGAGAACTCCGATGACCGTGGATTTCCTGCTGGAAAGCTCCCCGGCGGTTACATTGTAAACGTAGTCATTTTCGTGAATACATTCCAGAATTCTCTGGCGGGTTTTTCTGGATACCAAGTGAGGGCAACGAAGGGTACGGGAAACCGTCGCAATGGAAACGTTTGCGATTTTGGCTATATCCTGCATCGTATGCTTGCTCACCGCCGCCCCCATTAATCAGCTATGCAAACGATTACATACGACGAACCGAAATATAAAAATCGAAAAAAAGAAGCGTGACCTTCCTTTAATGTAAGCGCTTACATTTTTGGTAGCAAACTTTTTTATATGTGTCAAGAAATTTTTGTGAATCTAAAAGATCAAGGGGATTGCTGAAGGTTTGAGGCGATGTTTTTTCAATCTCTGATCGAGGGCGATAAGACCCATTATCCGGATGAGAAATTAAGAACAGGACCAGTCGTAGAAATAATCAAGAAGGAGTCCTTTGCTGCGGTCTTTGAAAAAATCATAAGAAGCTAACAGTAGCCACCGGGATCCCGACTCCCTCGCGCTCGAAGATGCCCAGTGTTCATGGGCAGACACACCTTAATTTGATGAATCTCTTAATCCTCCAAGAACCTGCAGCACAAAAACCGCCTCACTCAAACCGATCCTTCCATCTCCGTCCACGTCGGCGTCGCTGTATACGTCCTCAGATTCAGGCACCCCGGAAATGACCTGGAGGGCAAGAATGGCATCGGCAAGATCGATTCCATCATCGTCATTCACATTTCCAGGCAACACATCGTGATCTCGGGAAAATTGTACGGACACATTACAGGATTGAGTGACTTCCGAAATGGTGTAAACATTGCCGTCAAGGATTCCGCTGCAACCGGTAACCGAGCCTATGGTATACCCCGGTTCAGGGTTCAAAACCAGTTGGGCACTGGCGTCATGAAGGTAACCGCCGGCGCCCTCCACGGATCCGGAATTTTCAGGGGTTATTGACACACTTATGGTATGCAGGGTGGAGAAGGTCAAATAGGGATAACCGCCGTTGAACTCATCGACCCTGTTCCAGATGTTGCTCTCGCCGAACTCCCAGCCACTATAACTGCTGCTTTCGAGCATCTGAGCCGTTGACAGGCCGATTCCACCTGCGGATTGATCCTGAAGACTTGTTTCTGTATTCCAATACGAATCGGTGACCGTAGAACCGTTTTCAGAGATACCCACCAGGCCGCCCTGATCCCCTCCCTCCTGGTAGATCACGACCCGACCCGTCGCGTATGATCGCTGAATGGTGCCACCACGGGCCAATCCCACCAAGCCGCCGATAACGTCAACCCCGGCGACAATATCTGTTGCATAGCAGTCTTGAATGCACCCGCTCTCAGCCATCCCGGCCAAACCGCCGACATGGTTAAAACCGGTGACCGCTGCCGTGGAATAACTCTGGATGACATCTCCCGCCATGTTCAAACCGACCAGACCACCTACATTTTCTCCATTTTCAGACCCGAAAACCTGTCCGCTCACATAGGCCCGATCGATGGTTCCGCAGTTTTCGCCCACCAGTCCACCGACATGGCTCCCGCCGACCACATACGCCTCATTCACGCCGACATTACGGACCCGCGCTCCATCATCGAGGACCCCGAACAGGCCGACATGGTTCAGATCCATACGGTATATAAACAGATTGGAGATGACATGGCCGTTTCCATCCAATGTGCCCGTAAACGGGGCCTCCACTGTACCGATAGGTTCCCACCCTGATGCCTCATTGGAAAAAGCGGAAGATAGATCCACATCATTCATCATCATAAAATATTGGGCCGGATCCCCAAGGTGATATCGTAGATTATCCAGCTCGCCGGCCGTGCTCACCTGGTATGGATTTTCTTCTGTTCCGTCACCGCCTGCAAAATCTGCGGTGTACCGGCCGGTGATTTCTTTTGGATGGCCCGGAGAAGCATTCACTGCCTGGGCTGCGGGGGCGTTCCAACCTGGGACCGTTTTAAATTCAACCGTATAGTCTCCGGGATCGAGGGTCTCGGTCTCGCCGCTTTCAAGCCACGCCTCGGTACCCGTTCGACGCCACCGGGCACCCGCCTGGCAAGCCGCCTCCGGCTCAATTGTCACCGAAATCAGCGAATCATCCGGGGAACCGGACTGCCCGGCACGAACGGCGCGAACAGAGAAGCTACTCGACTTACCGTAATAGCAGGGGATGTAGCCATACCAGAAATCGACGGGCCAGGCCTCGGCCGGATTACCGGTGTGGGTCGTAGAGGACCAATAAAAGGGCGATACGGTATCAGCAACCAGCGAAGCATCAATGGAGGGCCGGCTTCGAGAATAGTCCAACAAGCTCTGCAGCTCATTGCGGTTCGGGAGCCGCCAGTCGGAATACCCCAGGTACGCCTCCGAATTGAGCCCCTGCACGTAGGACAGGGCCAGCTCCCAGGTGTAGGTGCCGGGAGCCGTCTCCATCTGCCACATGAGACCGCTTTGGAGGTCGGTGACGGTCCCGTCCCCGTTTAGAATCAAATGATCCGGTGAGCCGGGCTGACCGGCACGAACCGCGCGGACACAGCCTTTGCTGGACCCGACATAATAGTCGACGTCGCCGTGAACGAACCCGACGCGCCACGCGCCGCTGGTGTCGCTGGCCTGGGGTGTACAAGACCAATAGCCGGCCGACCCGGTTTGCGGGAACCACCCCGTATTAATGACCGGCCCGGGAGAAGGGATACCGGCGTTTACCAAGGTCGCCAGCTCCTGGACCGTCGGGAGGCGCCAATCGGAAAAACCGCCGAAATTCGAAGTGTTCAACCCGGCGACAAAGATCTCCTGCGCATCCTGCCAGGTGTAAGTATCTGATTTATTTGCCTCAGTCTTTATCTCCCAGACCAGTCCGGTCACGTTGTCCCGGGTCAGGGTCCACTCCCCGCCCTTATCCGCGTGAAGCGCGTTATCCGGCAGCTCCACCCCACCGTCGCCGAGCTTGGTGTAAGACCTGGCCGGCCCTGCATATTGGGCGTCCTGCCCGAAAAAGGGCTCTCCGGGTTGGGGACAGGAAATTTCCCCTGTGGTGTCATAGCACTCAGTCTGTCCGGTATCAGGCCAGGGTCCGTCCCATTCCGCCCGGACCGGCTGAACCATGACCATGACCAATGCAAACACCAATCCTAAAATGCTCATCTTGCCGCGCATGATTTCCCCGCATGGAAAGAATTCCTTCAGGCTTCGACCGCTCTCATCACCGAAGTTGATCTATCCTTTAAAAAAATGACAACCTACTATTTTTTTGCGTTTTTGACTACCGTGAAATGGCCGAGCCCTGAATGAATTCATGGTTGACAAGTTCAGAGAGAACCGTTCTTAAAGCCCTGGCGCTTGAAGCACCGCTTTCGCCCTATTCACGGGAATTTCTGGAACGTCACGGGCTCAGCGTCGGAGGCGCTCAGCGCGCCATCCACGTGCTTCTCTCCATGGACCTTATAGAAAAGGAATCCGATGGTGCTTACCGCCTCACAGATCCTGTCATAAGTACCTGGATAAACCAGTGGGCCGATTTCAGATCAATGTGAAACAACAGGATCCCTTCCGTCCTTCAAGCGGCCGGCGCCGATTAAATTCGCTGCGCTGACTGTCAAAGGTCACTGCTATAAATGTCCTCACCGCCCTTCAGCGATGAGGGTCCTTATCCCGCTTTTCTTGCCGTTCTTCGCGCCTTCGCAGCTTTGCGCGAGTCAAACCCCAGGCTCCGCTCATGAAAGAACACCCTGGAGCCAGGATCCCAGGGTATATGGCGTGATGAAGTCAACGGTTCCTTTGTCGTGGGCCAGGGATTGTTCGAGGGACAAGTTTAAAACCGAAAACGAATCAGGTGCATACGCCTCGATAAAGCTCCAGGAGGAACGGCTGACCACGGGTTGTTTCAGAAGAGAGGCTTTCACTTCGAGACCGTGGATCCTTCCCCCATGTTCGATGACAAAATCCACTTCCGCCCCGGATTTACTGCGCCAGAACCGGATTTCATGCTGGAAAGACGACGCCTTGAGGATTTCCGAAAAAGCCCAGTTTTCGAAAAGAGGTCCTTTGTCTGTTCTCAATTGCAAATCCCCGCTGAAATCGTTCAACAATTGATTGCGGATCCCGTTGTCAACGAAGAAAACCTTTGGCGCCGAGGTGATTTCTCGGCGTTTCCCCCCGGCATACGGCAGAACTTTCCTGACAATATGACTTTCCTCGAGGATCTCGATATACGTGTTGACCGTTCCGGCATCCACATTACACAGGGAGGCAAGCTCCGAGACATTCAGAAGATTCCCGATCTGCATGGCCAGCAGCGTCAGCAGTTTACGAAAGGCGGCTACGTGCCGGATCCGGAAAAGATCAGACGCATCCCGGAGGATCAGCGCCTCCACAAGGTCACTTAGAAGCATCGTTTTTGGGTCTGGTTTCGCGTAGGAATACACGGCAGGATAGCTTCCGAAAATGAGCTGGTGGGAAACGATCGTTTCGCAGACCGCCCTGTCGGCGACCGGATTCGGCGCTTCGGCGTGTTGCCGAAGTTCCTCCAGGGAAAAGGGAAGAAGCCGTCTTCTGCTTGCCCTTCCCGCCAGAGATTCCCTTGTCCTGCTCTTCAGATCGAATGATGAGGATCCTGTCACCCAAATCTGAAGGTTCAGCTTCGCATCCACGAGCCCCTTGATAAACAGCCCCGCTTCTTCAAGGTGTTGAATCTCGTCAACGAACAGCGCCCGGATGAACGAATAATCCTTGCGCAAATGTTCGATGAGGTCCAGGGGCTGATCGCACCCGATACGCAGCAGGGGATCTTCCATGTTCAAAAACAGCACATCAGGCGCAATATCGATCAGCTGCCGCCATACCATCGTCGACTTGCCGGCCTGGCGCGGGCCGGCGATCAAAATGGCCCGTTCAGGCGGGACAGCAAGTTTTTCGGTCAGACGGGGAACATAATCCTTCGGAAGAAAGCGACCGATCATCTCGCGCGCCTGATCGGGCTCAAGTATCCAGGGGTTCATCTGCTTCACCCTGTTCTGGACCTCTATGCTAAACATCCGGACCTCCTGGTCATGATTTTTGCTGGAAAACGACGGCACCATGAAAAATGTGCACGCGAACAAAAGTACGTGCCGCGGGAAGAAAAAGTCACAACATGCAATCAACTTTAACCCGGCTCAAATGGAATGTCAATCCATTTGAGCCGGGTTTATTTTGCCGTGCGAATGTCCTCATCACCCTTCAGCGATGAGTTCTTTATCCCGCTGTTCTCGCTTTTCTTCGCGCCTTTGCATCTCCGCGCGAGTCAAACCCGCGCCGCAGGCGGAGCCGAAATTCCAACCTCACGAACCTTTTTGATCCGAACTCTTCGGGCCCCATCGTTCCCGCAATTCATTCAAACTTCCACTATGCGTCAGGATAACCACCTGGTCTCCTTTTGAAAGTTTCGTTGAATCCTCTGCAAGTGAAAACTTCCTCTCACGGTAATAACAGACGACCTTGGCGTTTTTAGGAAGCTCGAGTTCCCCGACTGTTTTCCCTTTATCCTCATCGACGATAAATGAAAAAAACCGCGCCTCTCCTTTGATCACCGTGGAAAGCTCCAGAATATCAAGGCCCTCCACCATATCGGCGAGGTAACGGCTGATGGTTCGCGACGGCAGGATGGTATCCTTAAGGCTCAGCTCCCAGCATATCACCTCGAATTCCGGATCCTGAATGCTCGTGATGACCCGCTTAAAGCCCAGGGACCGTCCAACCAGGCTCGCGATCAGGTTCGCCTGGTCGCTGTCCGTCAGGCAGAAAAGGATATCTGTCTGCTCCGGACCGACCTCGCGGAGAATGGCGGGTTTGCTTCCGTCTCCATTCAGGAAACTACAATCCAGATTATCCGAGAGATCATCGATTCTTTCCTGGTCGTTTTCGATGATGATCACTTCGTGGCCTCTTGATATAAGCAATTCGGCCGTTCTGACGGATACTTCACCGGCACCAAGAAATGCGATTCTCATAATTATGCCAACCTCCTTCCAACCCATGTTCTAGGAAATATCATGACCAGCCAGGCGAGGATTTCAAGCCTTCCCAGCAGCATGTCAACGCAAAGAACCCCCTTGAGAAAAACAGGCATATCGGGACCGGTTACTCCTGCGGAAAGCCCTACCGTCCCTACAGCCGAGACCACCTCGAAAAGGGAGTCCAGAGGAGAATATCCCATGAATACAAAGGGAAACCACGAAAGCAATATCACCGCAACAACAAGCAGAACGATCAAAAGCGCTTCCTGGATATCCATATCCGCCATCCTCCGCCCGGCCGTTCGTTGAGACACGACAGCATGCTTGCTGGAACAGGCTCTTCTGAGGATGATTCCGAGAACGTTGAGAATAATCATCAAACGCAGGATCTTGAACCCGCCGGCAGTCGAGCCGATGCCTCCCCCCACCATCATGGACATAATCAAGAAGAGCTTGGATGCCGCATGCAGTTCGGAAAGATCCGTCACCGTAAAGCCGGCCGTCGACTGAGCCGAAAAAACCAGCACCGGGGCATCATGGAATGCCCGTGTCCAGCTCGCACCGTCAAGGGTTACAAGGCAAACAGCGAACAGCAGGGTTACGATGCCTCCCATAATGAGTATACCGCGCAATTGCAATGTTTCGACGGCCCAGCGTTTGTTCCTGCTGTACAATTTGTAGTAGAAAATCAAGGGAACCGAGCCTGAAACGCAAATAAGGATGACCAGGTAATGTGTAAGCGGCCCCCCGAGCGCAGCCAAACTTGCATCGTGGGGTGCAAAGCCTCCCGTGGAAACGGATGCCAGGGTATAGAGCAATGAATTCAAGAACCCGGTGCCCGCGGCGGCCAGAAGAAGAACTCCGGCCACGGTCAACATCGAGTACACGCCGAGGATCAGACGCGCATGGGCTTTTGTCCCGCCCACCAGGTCGTCTTCACTGGACTCGGTGAGGGCGAACCGCTTGGCCACGGCACCCGGCCTGAAAAGCAGCGCAAGGGTTAGAACCACGATCCCCAGGCCGCCGTACCACTGCATCCAAGCCCTGGCAAAGAGAAACGTCTTCGGCATTCCTTCGAGGGTTTTCACGGTGCTGAGGCCGGTTGTGGTCGCGGCGGAAATGGTTTCAAACAGGGCGTCGAAGAAACTCAAACCGGATCCCATCATGGGAAATGTCATAACAAGCGGCGTGAACAAAAACATGAACGCCACGAGGACCATGGCCTCGTTGACCTGCACCTCCCTGGGAGCGGGCATCCGCCCTAGAAGCCAGCCGATTCCGACCGTTAACGCGATTACCAGAAGGTATCTTTCCGATAGATGGGTTTCACCGCTCACAAACGAAAACGCCAGCGGGACAACCGTCAAGAAAGACAGCACAATGCAAAGCTGCCCGAAATACTTCCCCAGAACCGAAAACCGGACAGCATAACTGAGACCCGTTGCCCGTTTTGACAAAACCGAAGACCTCCAGCTGGACTAGATACGCGATCGATTCGTCCGTCCCTGTTTACAACGATTCAATATACGCACCGAATCTTATCCATCATTGATGCAATCCTAAAAAGGGCTTTCTCCGCCTTATCGGCGTCGGGATCGAAATCGGTATCGGGGTCGAAAAAGCCGCCGATCAAGATCCGATACCGATCCCAACCCCGAGGGACATGGTCTTTTTGACTTTTTACGATACCATCAAATTCAGAATCCACTAAATTCACGGTTTCCTTTGAAGCAGAAGTTCGTATGCCGCCCGGACCCGGACAAACCTTTCGTTCTCGCCACCGCGGTCCGGGTGCGCCTCCTTGGCCTTGGCGCGGTACATGCGTGTGAGCTTACGTCGATCCATGGCCTGAAACGCATCGAGGTCCATGCCGAGCAGGCGGCAGGCTTCTTTCACCTCGGCACCGAAGGCGGACGGATGGCCCTTCCATAGGAAATCCTCCACATACTCCCGCCACGGACCCTTCCGCACCGGCTGGTCGAAGTAGAGGATAAGGTAGCGTACCAGATAGTCGTGCAGTCGATCCGGATCGTGGTTGTGCGCCCCCCAAAAAAAGGAAGGGTCGGCGTTCAAGCTGCAGAGTTTCTGAACGAACACCTCATCCACCCTTTCCGGGTCAAGGGCCTCGGGGCGGTTTCGTGTAAGCAGGTGCCCGAACTCGGACTGGCATTGCAGTGCTGTGTAAAGGTAGGGCCGCGTTTCCCATGGTGATAGCTCGCGTTCCATGTCCTCCAGAACCTGTTCAATCTCGTCCCTGCTCTTGTTGAGCAGGACGTTCAGAAAAGGCCACGGACGGCTACTCAGATTCCCGATGTCAACGCGCCCGAAACGCAGGTAGTGAACCCTTCGTTTGTCAAAATCGTGAAGGGCCTGCTGCCGTCGGAAGAGCTCTTCGCGGGAGTAGGACTTATACGGTTTTCGCACTGGGTCGGTTCGCTGGAAGCGTTCCACGACCCGTCGAATCTGCGGATCCACGTAGGGCAGGAATAGAAACTCCAGCTCCCGATCGGTAAAATCCGCCCCAAGTCCAAAGAGTTCCTCTTCCAGCTCTTTGCGAACGTAAAAGCTGTTACCGCCGCCATACTCGATCCAGGCTCCGGGATCCGGGCCGAGCTCCGTGAGCTTTCTGTGCTGCCAGGTTCCTTCTTTCAAATAGGACTCACGCAGCTCATAGAGCACGGCACCTTTCTGATGGCGTTTTCGAAGATACATAAAAACCCGCTCCCGTTCTCCAACGGGATAATGCAATTTTCAGTATCGGGCGAAGCCCGTGTAGGAGGGAGCTCCTGCTCCCGATCCCCGGCCGCTCCGCGGCATTCCAGATTCCACATTCCCCGCTTCGAGGGTTTCTTCCCCCCCATCGGGACGAGGACGTCCCTCCTGCATGCGACGCTATCGACACCGTCTTTGTAAATCAAATCTCTCATCGGTGACCCCTCGAATTCGAGGGCACCGGTGCTTCACCACAGGTGTAGAGGAGAATGTTCGTCCAGAAAAATCAACGTGTTATTTTTCGGAACGTATATCCTCATCGCCCTTCACCAATGAGTATCCTTATTCCATGTTCACCGCAGAGATCCTAACACATGGCGTTTGACGTGTCCACGAGGAGGGGTCGTACGGGCCAATCGCGGCTCAAAACTGCTCCCACAGGCCCGTGCCGTATTTTTGCTTTTTTGTTCTTTTTAGAAGCGCATTGCATCCATCATGCAGGCCGCGCGTCCAACCCCGACAGTCGTTCGAACGCCGCATCCCCCTGAAAAATGACATTTTGACGGAGGATCAGGTTCGTTTTTGGCACTTGACACATGGGGACACTCCCGCCATACTTATTGCATGTAAAATCCTGACAATTTGAGCGCTGCTCGGACAAAAGGGCAGAAAAACCGGAGTCGAAATGCCAGCGCTCGGAGGCGTCGAATGTCTGCTCGATAAAGGGCGGCATTTCTCTTTGAACGGATGGAATGACTTATTTTCCCCGCTATTCATTCTTCAAATAGTTTTCATCACCGCCTCACATAAGTGGGCATTCACGATTCCCGCTCCAGGATGAGAAGTCATGCGGGTCTACCGCTTGGAGTATTGCCTACTGAAACGGCGGGCATCGAGCCTTTCATTTCTTGCCGAAAGACAACAAGGAGGAACGTTATGATTATGACGACAGCAAAACGGGCGATATTCAACATCGTTGTTGTAATGTGTTTGGCCGTTTTCATGATATTGACAGGCTGCGGCGACAAGGAGCCTAGGAGTGTCAACGTCACCCCTGAAACCGCAACCGTTCAGGAAGGGGAATCGGTGCGATTTGAAGCTGCAGCGTTGAATGAAGACGGCGAAAAACTGGTGGATCAAACCATTTCCTGGCGAGTGGAAGGCGATGCAGGCACCATAGACTCCACCGGAACCTTCACCGCCGTTCAGGAAGGGGAAGCAAAGGTGGTCGCCTCAGCGGGAGACATTGTCGGGCAAGCCACGGTCACCGTGACACCGCTACCTCCTGAACTCGCACGCATCCAGATTGACCCCGGTGAGGCCTCGATGGAAGTCGGCGATTCCCTGAAACTGGAAACGGTCGGCATTTCGGATAAAAATCAGGAAATGCCTGGCATAGATATCGCGTGGAGCATGGAAGGGGAAGCAGGTTCCATTTCTGAAGAAGGGTCCTTCGAGGCGGTCAAACCCGGAGAGGCGACTGTCAAAGCCCAAAGTGGTGAGTTCTCGGCTACCGCCGTGATCACGGTCGTTCCGCCCGCAATAAAAGCCATAAATGTGGATGCAGACCGCGAAAAGGCGCTCCCGGGAAGCGACATAACGCTGACTGTAAACGCCACTTCCGACAATAAAAAACCGGCTTCCTACGCTACGGTGGATGTCCGCTCAAGCAGGGAAAATCTGGTTTTATCGACAAACACCCTTTCCCTTGATGAATCGGGCACGGGCGTGGTGCAGGCGAGCTTACCCGAAGAACCAGGTCAAATCGAAGTGATTTTTGAGGGGGGCGCAGCAAAGCTCAAGCTGGCTTTGGAAGCAACCCGTATCGTTCGTATTGGAATAGCGCCGGATGCAGGGCCCTATGAAGCAGGGCAGACCGTAAATTTTGAAGTGATTGGGTATGACGCCTATGGAAACAACACCCCTGTCGACGTCGAATGGTCCGTCTCCGGCGAAGCTGCAGAGATTGATCAAAATGGAAAGGCGGTCATGCATAAACCCGGCGAGGGACTGATCCTGGCTTCTTATGGAGATATTTCGGCAGGGCTCCCCTTCTCCGTAGAAACCGGGGCTCCTGTGGAAGTGAAGGTAACCCCGTCGAAAGTATCGCTCCAGGCCGGTAATGCCATCGGTTTCGGGGCGGAATGCTACAACCGGTACGGGTATCCTCTGCTCTCCGAAGTGAAATGGAGCGTGGAAGGTGACATCGGTCAAATTTCCGAAGAAGGATTTTTTCAAGCCCGGAAAATAGGGGAAGGCCGCGTAATCGCAGCGAGTGGAGAAGCATCCGGGACAGCCGATGTAAAGGTGGAACCTGGCCTTCTGGCCTCCGTAGTCATAGATATTCCCAGGACAACCATCACCGCGGGCGAGGCGATTGACCTGAAAGCCTACGGCATGGACGCCCACAATAATCGTTTCGAGGTTACTCCGGATTGGTTTCTCAGCAAATCCCTCGGGGCTCTTGATAAAAAGGCAGGTACGTTTACCGCAAAATATGCCGGTGAAGGCGAGATCAGGGCACTGGTGGACGGGATCGGCGCCGCAGCCGCCATCAAGGTGGTTCCTGCCGAGCTGGTCCGGCTGGAAATCTCTCCGGCAAAAGAAGATCTCCTGGCAGGGGAATCGGTTGCATTCGATGTCCGTGGATACGACAGGTTCAATAATCGCATTGATGTCGATCCGCAGTTTTCACTGGCGGATGAGCTGGGGCCGCTGGGAAAAGACGGGGTCTTTGAGGCGCGTAAAGCCGGCACCACCACGGTAACCGCCGCGGTTGAAGGCCTGGAAGCCAGTGCGACGGTAACAGTTGAACCTGCCGATATGGTGCGTGTGACCATGGAACCGTCCGAACAGCTGACATTGAGCGCAGGAAACAGCCGACAGTTAACGGCTCAAGGTTTTGATGAATTCGGGAACGTGGTTACCGCCGAAATTCAGTGGACGGTGGTGCCTGAGCTCGGTGACATCGGGGCTCAGGGGAACTTTTTCGCAAAAAAGAGCGGTAAAGGATCGGTCGAGGCCGCCTTAACCCAAAAGCGTACCGGAATCCAGATGTGGGCTTCGATCTCCCTGACCGTTGATCCGGGGCCGACCGCACGAATTGATCTCGAACCCGGCAGTCTGGTCATCGAGGCTGGGGAAGAACGGGATTTCTCCGCAACCGCCTATGATGAGTTCGGAAACCTGACAGGATCCAAAATACAATGGTCCATCGTAGGGACAGCAGGCTCCATAGACGAGCAGGGAATTTTCAGGGCGCGGCGGGCAAAAAAGACCAACGTCCGGGCCAGCGCCGATGGAATATTTTCTTTAGCCGAAGTGAATGTCGTTCCCTCCGAAGTTGTCTATCTCAAGATTGTTCCCTCGGAACTCTCCCTGGAAGCGGGCGCCTCCACCTCCCTTCACGTTATCGGAGAAGATAAATTCGGAAACCCTGTGGATACGGAGGTGACCTGGAATCTGACCCACCCCGGGCTTGCACGCATCAGCGGCGACGGGACGTTGACCGCCGTGAAAGCGGGCGAAGGGATGGTGCTCGCAACCTCACGGAATCTGGTTGACAGAATTCCTCTTGTCGTCAAAAAGAGCGGGCTGGCCTCGATTCAGGTGGAGCCTTCATCTTCAACATTAAAGGCAGGAGATACCATTCAGTATCAGGCTCGCGGAATGGATGCGGGCGGCAACGAGTTGGACGTATCCCCCGAATGGTCGGTTCAAGGGGACGTAGGTGTTATCGATGAAGAGGGAACCTTCGAAGGCCGAACCAAAGGCTCCGGAAAAATACTGGCGAGTGTCGGAGACTTGAGCGGAGAGGCCCAGGTAAAGATCATTCCCGGTGCCCCTTCCGAAATCATCGTCGAGCCTGGCTCCCTGGATCTTTCGGCGGGTGAATTTCAGCAACTGATGGTTCAAGTGAAAGATGCACACGGAAACCTCCTGGAGGATCCCTCCCTGTCCTGGACGCTTTCATCGGGCCTGGGAAGCATGGAGAAGGAAAATAAGTTCTATGCTCATACCGTCGGCCAGGGGGAACTGAAAATCACCACCGGCGATGTTTCAACCCGGCTGCCGGTTGCGGTGCATCCCGGGCCTCTCAGCAGGATCTCGGTGACGCCGGAATCTCTGGAAACCAGTGCCGGCGCCGAAACCACCCTCAACGCGAAGGGGTTCGACAGGCATGGGAACGAGGTTGCCATCGAACCGGTATGGAGTGTGACCGGAGGCCTGGGGGTTTTTCACGAACCAAGGGTCTTTGAAGCAAGGCTATCCGGCAGTGGCTCTATTTGCGCATCCGTGGATGCTGTCGTGGGCACAGCGGATATCGTAGTGAATCCCGGGCCGGTGACGAAAATCGATGTTCAGCCTGAAACGATACAACTTGAGGCGGGCCGTGAGTTTGACTTTAAGGCTCAGGCGTATGACGCCCTCGGAAACGTGGTTCCTGTGGAATACGCGTGGACCGTGGGGGACCCGGATACAGCCACCATTTCTCCCCAGGGAACATTCCTTTCCCGTTCTGCCCATCGCAACGAAGTATTCGCGGCCGCAGGGGATGTGAAGGGGCGCGCGGCGGTGGAAATCGTTCCCTCCAATCCGGTCGAGATTCAAGTGACCCCTTCCGAGC
>Ga0068714_10001853_pt1 | contig 28935 bp, 24 predicted proteins | sample MTBNYHSulfiMetaG_FD_62988 | JGI IMG/M metagenome (GOLD analysis project Ga0068714, IMG submission 62988) | Enrichment culture microbial communities from rom New York Harbor, USA that are MTBE-degrading - MTBE-NYH (New York Harbor Sulfidogenic)... | ecosystem: Environmental > Aquatic > Marine >...
CAATCAATAGAGCGCAAACCCTTACAGGACATGTGCTCACAGCTTAAAAAAAGTTTTATTTACCCACTTGATTGGGAGAAGACCCAAAAATATTATATGACAGATGACTTGTATTACTGGATGGCCCTCCACCTGATCCCCGGGATTGGAGGTGTCACCTACCGGCAGCTTATCAAGGTTTTTGGCGCACCTGAAGAAGTATTCAAGGCCAAAGAAACTGAGCTTACGGCCATAAAAGGAATTCGGTCGGCGACCATAGAGGCTATACGCAACTTTGCCTCCAAAGAACGTGCCGCACAGGAACTAAAATTACTACGTAAATATGGGGTAAAGATACTCACCTTTCAGGATGAGGCATATCCTCAAAATCTGGCAAATATCTATGACGCGCCGGCCCTACTTTACATTAAGGGGAATTTGAGTGAGGCCGATACCTTTAGTGTGGCAGTGGTCGGATCACGTCATGCCACCTATTATGGACAGAAGGCAGCGGAAGGGCTCTGCCGCTCTCTGGCCGGCCATGGCCTGACCATCGTGAGCGGTATGGCGCGCGGCATCGACACGGCTGCCCATCTGGGCGCCCTCTGGGGCAAAGGCCGAACCATAGCGGTACTGGGTTCAGGACTGGACATCGTCTATCCCGAGGAAAACAAGGACCTATATCACCGTATAACTGAAAACGGGGCGGTTATATCCGAATATCCCCTGGGCACGCCCCCTGAACCTAAAAATTTTCCGATACGTAACCGGATTATCAGTGGCTTGGCCCTGGGTACGGTTATCGTGGAGGCCACCGGGAAAAGCGGCTCTTTAATAACCGCCAACTTAGCCCTTGAGCAGGGGCGCGAGGTATTTGCCGTGCCCGGGAGCATAAACTCGCTCCGGAGCAGTGGAACACACAAGCTCATTAAGCAGGGGGCAAAACTCGTTGAATCTGCCGAGGACATAGTAGAAGAACTGCGCCCCCTGAAAAAATTCTCCCCGGAGCCGGCATTACAGGGCGAAAAAACTACAAATTGCCCACCGGCCTGTATCCCTCAGGATATTTTGCCTGAAGAAAGGGATATTCTGGCGCTGGTGGAAGAATATCCTCAACATATTGACGAATTAGTCCGAAGAGGAGACTTAGTTGTGCAAAAAGTAAGCGGCATACTTCTTAATTTAGAATTAAAGGGCCTGGTTCAGCAGTTACCCGGAAAACTATTTGTCAGAAAATAACAGGGGATAATATGTCCAAGTCGCTTCTCATCGTGGAATCGCCGACCAAGGCCAAAACGCTACAAAAATACATAGGGAAGAAGTTCACGGTAAAGGCCTCGGTAGGTCATATTAAAGACCTCCCGAAAAACAGCCTGGGCGTGGATATTAAGGATAACTTTCAGCCTGAGTATAAGGTAATAAAGGGCAAGGCAAAGATCATCCAGGAATTAAAAAAAGCGGCCCAGGAGGCAACGGACATCTACCTTGGCCCTGATCCGGACCGTGAAGGTGAGGCCATAGCCTGGCATATCCAGGATGAATTAAAGTCCACCGGCAAGACCTTCCATCGCGTGCTCTTCAATGAATTTACGCCCAAGGCTATTGCCGGGGCGCTGGCAACGCCCGCCTCTCTTGATATACACAAGTTTGAATCCCAGCAGGCCAGGAGGATACTGGACCGCCTGGTCGGTTACCAGATTTCCCCCCTCCTCTGGAAAAAGGTGCAAAAGGGCCTCTCGGCCGGCCGCGTGCAGTCCGTAGCAGTGCGCATTGTCTGTGAACGGGAGCGGGAGATTCAGGCCTTTGTGGCTGAAGAATACTGGTCTATTACCGCCGGATTAGAGGGTAAAGAGCCCCCTTCCTTCGAGGCCAAGCTGGTCGCCATTGACCAGAAAAAAATAAAGATCAATGACCAGGCCCAGGCCGAAAACATACTGAAAGACCTGGAGGGACATGCCTACCGGGTTGCAAACGTGGAGCGTAAGGAGAAAAAACGTCATCCCAACCCGCCTTTCATAACCAGTACCATGCAGCAGGAGGCTTACCGCAAGCTGCGTTTTTCCGCTAAAAAGACCATGCTCCTGGCCCAGCAACTCTATGAAGGAATAGACCTGGGTGAGGAGGGCCCGGTCGGTCTCATTACCTATATGCGTACTGACTCTACGCGCCTTAGCTCCGAGGCCGTGACGGCCATCAGAGAGGCGATAAGACAGACCTTTGGCCCGGAATATCTTCCCGCCAGGCCAAATGTCTATAAAAGCCGTAAAAGCGCTCAAGAGGCCCATGAGGCCATACGGCCGGCTGACCCATCGCTTACACCGGAAAAGGTAAAAGACTTCCTCTCTAAAGACCATTTCTTATTATATGACCTGATCTGGAAGAGATTCACGGCCAGCCAGATGTCCTCAGCCGTTATGGATCAGACCATGGTAGATATAGAGGCCGGTTCTTACGGATTCCGCGCCACCGGAAGTATAATGAAATTTCTTGGATTTATGGCCCTCTATGTAGAAGGACTGGATGAAAACGGAGAAGTGGGCGAGGTAACCCTCCCCAAACTTGCAGCCGGAGAGGCATTAAAACTCCTGAACCTGACCCCCAAACAACACTTCACCCAGCCGCCGCCCCGCTTTACTGAGGCCACCCTCATAAAGACCCTGGAGGAGAGCGGCATCGGCCGGCCAAGTACTTATGCCACCATCCTTTCACACATCCAGGCCCGGAAATACGCCAGCCTTGAAAAAGGATGCTTCAGACCTACAGAGTTGGGCTTTCTGGTCACCGACCTCCTGGTCAATCATTTTCCGGATATACTTAATGTGAAGTTTACCGCCCGGATGGAAGATGAACTGGATAAGATCGAAGAGGCCCAAGCCAACTGGGCGGACACCCTGCGCCACTTCTACGGTCCCTTTAAGGAGCGGCTGGACCAGGCTGAGAGCAATATGGTTTCGCTTAAGGGGCAAGGGCTGCCCACAGATGTGACCTGCGATAAATGTGGAAATCCCATGGTAATTAAGACCGGCAAAAGCGGCCCCTTCCTGGCCTGCTCTAACTACCCGGCATGTAGAAACACCAAGGATTTTAATCGCGATCGAAATGGAAAAATCGAGATACAAAAAGAGGACGAAAAATCATACGGGACCTGTGAAAAGTGCGGACGGCCCATGGTGCAGAAGCGGGGCCGGTTTGGGGCGTTTCTGGCCTGTTCCGGTTATCCTGATTGTAAAAACACACGGCCTCTGGGTACCGGAATAAAGTGCCCTGAACCGGACTGTGACGGAGAGATCATTCAAAAACGTACGAAAAAGGGGCGGGTTTTCTATGGCTGCAGCAAGTATCCAAAATGTCAGTTTGCCACCTGGGAACAGCCCGTAGCCGAAGAATGCCCCAGATGCAAAGCCCCTTTCCTGCTCCTCAAAACTGACAAGAACGGCACCAAGCAGGTCCGCTGTCCGCAAAAAGAATGCGATTATAAAGAAAAAAGGGGTTAGTTTCCGATCAATTTGTAAAAAATCATTTCACCGCTTAGTATTCACTATCCGTTGTCAGTAGTCCGTTGCCATTTGAGTTATGAGCTGGGAGTTACGAGTTCTTTAACCCGAAACTTGGAACTCATAACGCATCACTCATGACTTAATCTATCAATTACTGACTTCCGACTCTTGACTATCGACTATAATACAAGTACAGGATACAGATAACAATGGCAATGCCGTGCTACCTCCAGACAGGTCAGGTCCGGTGCTACGATGCGGCCGGCCGTGAGATCTCCTGCGCAGGAAGCGGCCAGGATGCAGAGTTTAAGAAAGGCACTCCATGGCCGGAGGGGCGTTTTGCGGTCAAGGCGGAGGTTGTTCTGGATCGCCTGACCGGGCTAATATGGAGTCGCAATGCCGATTCGGCCGGGTTTCCATTGCCGTGGGCGGAGGCCCTGGACTTTGTAGCGGCTATGAACGGCGAGCGTGCCTTGGGGTTTACGGACTGGCGGCTGCCCAACCGGCGGGAGCTGCGCAGCCTCCTGAGCCACCAGACCAGGAAACCTGCCCTGTCCGATGGCCACCCTTTTACCAATGTCTTTCCCGGCTGGTACTGGACCTCCACAAGCGCGGCCATTAACCCCGCCTATGCCTGGTATGTGCACATGGAAGGGGGCCGCATGTTTTACGGCCGGAAAGATGAGTATCATCTCCTCTGGCCGGTGCGGGGAGAAAGTAGTGTTCTGCCGGTTACAGGGCAGAGGCGTTGTTTTGATGCAGAGGGTCGGGAGGTCGGCTGCGGCGGCCAGGAGATGCCTGCGGTCTTTCGTGGGCAGGACGGGGAGATAGAATCCGGCTGTCCCTGGCCTGTGCCCCGCTTCGACGTCCAGGGTGAAACGGCTATAGACCGCCTCACCGGGCTCAGATGGATGCGGAAGGCGGATCTGGCCGGACGCGGAGTGGCCTGGCCGGATGCCTTCAAGGCGGTAGATTCGTTAAACAAGGTTGGCCTGGGCGGTAGCAGCCAATGGCGTCTGCCGAATATAAACGAACTGGAATCGCTTGTGGATTGTTCGGCACACAGCCCGGCCCTTCCTTCCGGCCATCCTTTTGGAGAGGTACAGGAGGTGTACTGGTCATCCACGACCAGTGTATTCGAGCCGGACTGGGCCTGGGCGCTTTATTTGCATAAAGGGGCGGTAGGGGTAGGTCATAAAGAGGCCGGACATTTTCATGTCTGGCCGGTATGCGACCTGCCATAGGAAGTGTCGCTCCGGCATGGCCTGCAGTCCAGACTATATTATTTCACAACATATTGAATGAGATAGCGGCCAGCCACATATATAATAAGAAGGCCCAGCATTAATTTAATGTATTTCTGCGGCACAAATTTTTGCAGCCTCGCGCCGCAATACATCCCAAGAAATCCTCCGGCCCCAAAAAGAAATCCCAGCAGCCAGTCTGGAGCCGTCGATAGGCCGCCCTTGGCCGGAATTACACTATAAAAAAACACTCCGGCAATCGAAGTTAAAAAGGTCCCCATGAGGGCAGCGCCGGCCACTGTATAGACCGGAAGGTGAAAAACGGCCACGCAAAAAGGCGCTATGATAGCGCCGCCGCCTATCCCATAAGTCCCTCCGATTATTCCCACTATAAAGGCCAGTATAAACATGGCCGGTGTACTAAAGGAAAATCGCTCCCCCCAGAACTCGTATTCCACCCTGGACAGAGAAAAGGAGACCGTTTTTACCACTGCCTCGGCAGGGAACCCCGCCGACAGGCGCGCCGCTTGATTTTCTTTGATCTTTTTGACGTGCTCCCTGAATTTCTCATCCAGCGCCTTCATTTGCACCTTTTTTCTTTCGGCGCGTGGGGTTACCTCATAAAGGAGGCGCGCCCCTATGTAGAGCAGCACGCAGCCTACAAACAGTTTAAAGAGGCGTGGGTCCGGCAGGTAAATAACCCTCAAGTAATAGCCGATAAATACCCCGGGTAGCGTCCCCACAATCACCACCCAGGTAAGCGGCCAGGCCATCCGGCCTTCTTTCAGGTAGCGATAGACGCCGCTGGGTATGGCCACTATATTATAGACAAAATTAGTAGCGCTTACCGACGGGGTGGTAAAGTGTAAAAAACTGACCTGGAATGGTAAGAGTAAAAAAGCGCCGGAAACACCGCCCATAGAGGTAAAGAGGGACACAATAAAGGCCACGAGTGGCGGGAGGAACACCCAGGTTTTCACACCGGAGACGGGAAAATATATATAAAGGGCATCCATAATACCCCCTGTCCTTGTTTTTGGTATTGTCAAAATCCAACCATAGAGTCCACAGAGGTAAATCTTTTTTCTTTTAACAGCTATATATTTCTCTGTGTTCTATGGCTTATTAAATGAAATACTACATCTTTTTGGCCATAGTTCAATGGAAAAAGCCGTCCGCCTGAGGCGGACGGCTTTTTTACAGACCGTGATTGAAGCTCCCCGCAGCAAGCTGCGGGGAATCTCCGTATGCAAGGTAAAATGCATTGTATTCGCTCGCTAAGCCCGCCGCAAACAGTGGGGAATGCGCTCGCTATGCATGTTCAGCCTTGGTTAGAACTTAAAGATCATACGCAGTCCGAGCATATCCTCGTTGCTGGTCTGCTTTTCGCCTTCGTAACTGTCAGTGCTGCCGCTATATAGACCATAGGTCTCCCCGGTCGGTCCGGTACCATCCGCGGCCTTGATATGGGTGTAATTCAACTGCCAGCGCACCATCGGGTTCCAGGTCCAGTTAACACCCAGGGTGATCTCTTCCGTCCAGGGTGTACCTGTGGCTATGGAGTAACTTCCATTTTTCTTATAAAAGTTGTCTCCCACCTCGGTGTGCGTATAGCGCGCCAGGACCTCCCAGGCACCGGGACCCTTCAAGTTGACCGGATCAAAATTGACCTTGGGGTTAGGCTGCCTCCACCCAAAATTGCTCACAGTCTTGCTCTCCCCGGTCAGGAAATAACTTACCCATGTGCTCCACGAGGTGATACGCCCATCTTCGTCAAGCATCTTTGTGGTTTTGGCACTATTGGTAAAGACCTCGATACTCTTATACCGGGTCTCGAGGTATTCCGAGCTCAGTGAGAACGGGCCCTTGATATAGTGGATTTCCGCTCCCCAGCGATTCCGGCTGCCAATGTCCGTGTATGATGTTGCATTCCACTTATAAACCCTGTCGTCACGCACCTGTGCGCCAAATCCGCCGGTCTCAAAGCGCGAGGTCGGCTTTGACTGATAGCTTTGGGTGCCTTCCAGGCAGAGGTGCAGGCCTTCAAGCACGTGTCCATTGTCGTTCTTAAACGGGCTATAGAACAGCCGGGCCACTGTGTCCTTGTGGTCGTCAATGTCTCCTTTCTTGTAATCCAGTTCCAGGCCAGCGCCGGTGAACATACCCAGATTCCAGGTCAGGGTGTTATTAAGGACATCACCCCAGACCCACCAGCCCCGGTCGAAGTAAGGGTAAAGCGGCGTGCTGGCCCCGCGTTCCAGGAAGTTGACATTGTTATCCAGGGTCCACCAGGAGGTGCTGAAGGGCGGCTTCATCTGCCCGGCCCTCAGGTGGAGCCAATCCCGGAACTTAAAGTCGACCCAGGCATTGCGGATATAGGGGCTATCGGCAAGCTCAGGCTGTACCCGGAATTGGATATATTTCCAAAAAAGCCCCTGGAAATCTATACGGGCGCGCCGGACATCGAAATGGGTCGGGTTAGCGCTCTGTCCACCGTACATCTTGGTATCGAAGTGGACATTTCCCCGGACCCTCATGCTGAAGTCTCCGTCCGGCGTTTCGAAATAGAAATCGTTTTTCCAGAAACTGAAAACCGGGGTGCCCTTCTTTTTCTGTATGGTTTCCTCCACGGCCTTGGCCTTGGTGGTAACCTCCTCCATGCCTTTGAGTTTTTCCTCCAGGGTGTTCAGCCTCTCCTGGAGGGCCTTCATGTTATCCAACTGTGTCTTTATGGCCTTCATTTCCTCCAACAGCTCCTGGTTGGTATCGGCCATGGCCGGCACGTGCCAGGCCAGAAAGACCACTAATACTATAAAAATAAAAAATACCCTCCTCATCTATCGCCTCCCTTTTCATAAAATTAAGTTTTCAAAAGTTACTTCGGAACTAAGCCTATACTCCAGTCATCCCCCCCTTCTTTTAGTTAGCTTTCTGCCAAGCCGGTAAAAGTTAGGCTTCCACCGGCCAAAATGAATATCGACTCACAATTGTTTTTGCAATAAATATGCCTATATTCTTTTTAACAACAGAGCCCGAAGAGAATAACATTAAGAATCATTAAGTAGGACAGATGTCCCACTTGTCCTCCGGATGGGGTTTCCAGATAAACCTTGTTTACCCCTTGTTATTAAATAAATTATCTGCGTTACCGGTGGTTACTTTCTGAGGGGTTATTTTAAAATGTCTTCGACGTTTGTTCCCCGCATCAGACGATGGAGATACTGCCTTTTCAGCCCTAATTCCTTTGCTGCGCGGGAGCCAGGGATACCCGGCCCGGCATCGAGATATCTGTCACTTGCGGGGTGTCACCTGTCCGATGGCAATTGCGCCAATGGACTCCTTGTTGGTCAGCCAATGGTGATTCTGCACCGGTTGTTTCTGCAGCAGGGGTACCATCGCATATCCACCACCGGGATTAAGCTTGATAAATTCGCAGGATATGCATAAGATGATAGCTATAACACTAGATAAGGGGCCGGTTATCAGAGCTAAGAAGTTTCTCATTATTGCCGTAGGCGTTTTCATTCTTGTTTCCGGCATCATCGGTTATCTGGGCTATAGCGCCAATCAGGAGATTGAAAAGACCGTAACGGATCAATTCAATCGGCAGCAGCTACTCCTGGCGCGCAAGATAGCCCATGACATCAATAACCACTTTAATTTTCTCGATACCATCTTACGGCGCGTCAATCAGTTCTGGCAGCGGGGCGGAAGGAATATGGAGGCGATAAAGGGGGATATCACCTCGTTCTTTCCGCTGCTCAGGGGCTGGGATGTCCTGGCGATTGTGCATTGCGGCCGGGACGAAAAGTTCCCTGTGGTTTTTACCGAGCAGGGATTTACCGGCGCGGAGGGATTAGGAATCTATTATGACGATTACCGGCGATGGGGCAGTCGGCCGGAACACAGAGACAGCATAATAATCGACCGGACCTTTCGGGCGGAAAAAGGTATTTTTAAGGGCAGATGGCTGACGCTGATGGCCACGCCCACCTGGAAACGTGCCGCCGGGCAAAAGGGCGTTCCGGCCTGGAGGTTTGAGGGCCTGACCTTTATTGTCGTTGATCCTATAGGGATCGCGCAGCGCTATACCCGGGGCGTCCGTTCGGGTGCGACAGGCTACGGATGGGTAGTTGATGACCGGGGGATTTTTCTGGCGCACTACGAGCAGACCTTTGTTGGCGAGGATTCCTTTACCGTCAGACAAAAGAAGAATCCGGATATCTCCTATGCGAGGATAAACCGGATCGTGCGAGAGTATCTGCTCAAAGGCAAGGAAGGAACGGATTGGTATATCTCTGGATGGCACCGTGGGGTAACCGGTGAGATGAAGAAGCTATTCGCCTATAGTCCTGTCTTCTTGACAAAAGAGGATCGGGGTAACCTTTGGTCGGTGGGGGTGACTGCCCCTGTGACGGAAGTTTATGGGATCATCGAGTCGGCAGTCATTAGAGAATGGGTGATTGCGGGCATCTTTCAATTGATAGTGTTTTCCTGCTTAGGTGTGGCCATTTATTTTTCACTGCGCTGGTCGCGAATCCTGGCCGTGGAGGTTGATAGCAAGACTGCTGATTTGAGGCGTTCTGAGATGGAAGTGCGGCAGGAAAGAGATAAGGTCAAAGCGAGTATGCAAAAACTCATCGAGATGCAGGAGAGGCTTGTCCGTTCGGAGCGTTTTGCGGCCATAGGAGAGGCGGCTGCTTACCTTTCGCACGAGATAAAAAATCCTTTGATGCTTATTGGTGGATTCGCCGGCCAGGTAGAGAAATCCCTTTCAGACGATGATGCCAACCGGGAAAAATTAGGGATAATACAGGCCGAGACCAGACGTCTGGAGTTGATGTTGGCGGAGGTCAGAGACTTTACACGTCCGGCCAGGCCGCAAAAGGAATTGCAAAATATCAATTCAGTCATTGAAGACACGTTAGCCCTTATGGAGAACAAAATGATCGATAAGGGCATTGAGTATGAAAAAGCCCTGGATGACCGCTTGCCGGACGTACTCTTTGACCCTCAGCAGATCAAGCAGGTGTTGATTAACCTCATCAAGAATGCCATTGAGGCTATGCCGGAGGGTGGTAAACTGCTTGTCTCGTCCGGGCGTGAGGGCGGGCAGGTTAAGGTTGCAGTCCTGGATAGCGGTATGGGTATGCCCCATGAGGTGGCCAAGAAGATATTCGATCCATTTTTTACGACCAAGAAAAAGGGAACCGGGCTGGGACTCGCCGTTTCCCGCAAGATCATGGAAGACCATGAGGGTGAAATCTCTGTTCAGAGCGAAGAAGGAAAGGGGACCAAGATTACTATTGCCTTGCCGATTAAACCGATTAATATGGAAACACGCTAATATCCGTAGCTTGAGCGCAGGCGATTACTGCGGCTTAAAATAACCGGCTTTAGTAATAAGGGTTATATACCGATCCCTATTTTAAAAGTGTATCATGAAATTTTTTGGTTCTAAAAAATCTGAGCAGATGCCGCATGAGGCAGAAATAGAGGATCTACGCCTGGCCATCGATAAGGCGCACATGCCTGCCGAGGTGCAGGAAGTTGCCCTCCATGAGTTGAAAAAACTGTCCAAAATGGGACAGATGACCGCCGAATATGGCATCATACTGAACTACCTGGAGTATCTGATCTCCCTGCCGTGGGATAAGACAACTGAAGACAATTTAGACCTTGCCCGTGCCGAAACGATACTTCACCAGGATCACTACGGACTTGAAGATATAAAAGCCAGGATTCTTGAGTACCTCGCCGTCCGGGCATTGCGATCTAAGATTAAATACCGCATCATGGTGGCCGACGAAGACGAGAACGTCCGTAGAAATTTGCAGGATATGCTCGAAAAGGACGGCTACGCTGTGGTTACTGCTACCGATGGAACGGGGGCCCTCCGGTTAATCGAGTCTTCTGAGTTTGATTTAATATTGGCTGACTTAAAGTTGAAAGGTCTCGACGGCCTGGCGTTTCTGGAAAAGGCCAAGGCTACCTGGCCGGAAACCGAATTCATCATGATGTCCCGGTATGCTATTCTCGACTCTGCTGTAGAGGCCATAAAAAAAAGCGCCTTTCATTACCTGTCTAAACCCTTTAACACGTCGGAATTACAAGAAACCGTTAAGAACGCCCTGCAAAGAAAGATGTGCGTCCAGGATACAAAAAGCCCCATTCTTTGTTTTATGGGACCGCCGGGAACCGGAAAGACTTCCCTCGGCAGGTCGGTGGCACATGCCCTGGGACGCAAATTTGTCCGGATTTCCTTGGCCGGCATGAAGGATGAGGCTGAAATCAGAGGCCACCGCCGAACCTATGCCGGAGCAATGCCTGGACGAATTATCCACGAAATTCGCCGCGCCGGGTATAAAAACCCCGTGCTTATGCTGGATGAAATAGACAAGATAGGTCAGGATTTCAGGGGCGATCCGGCATCTGCTCTCCTTGAAGTACTTGATCCCGAGCAGAATGATAAGTTTACAGATTATTATCTCGATGTCCCTTTCGATCTTTCAAAAGTCATGTTCATCACCACGGCCAACACCGCTGATGGTATCCCCGGGGCGCTCCGTGACCGCCTGGAGATAGTGAAACTTTCCGGTTACACGGAAGAGGAGAAAAAAAACATTGCCACGCGATATATTATCCCGCGTCAGATCAGGGAAACCGGCCTAACTGCCTATCCGCCGGAGTTTACAGATGCGGCTATATATAAAATTATTCGTGAATATACAAGGGAAGCGGGGGTACGTGACTTAGAAAGACAAATTGGCTCTATCTGCCGAAAGATGGCGCGGGCGATTATTGCAGGGCCAGGACATAATATGTCTCGGCGAACTATATTCCCGGATTCCATTGAGAAGTACCTTGGGCCACGCAAGTACCTGTTCGAGGCCACAGAGGCCAAGAACCGCGTTGGCGTAACGACCGGACTGGTCTGGACGGAGGCCGGTGGCGATATCATCTTTGTCGAAGCTACCAAGATGAAAGGTCGCAAGAAGCTTATTATGACCGGCTCGCTTGGCGAAATTATGCAGGAGTCCGCCCAGGCGGCTCTCAGTTATATACGGTCCAATGCCTGTATTTTTAATATCGCAGAGAATTTCTTTGACTTCCAGGACATCCATATCCATGTTCCATCGGCCGCTGCGCCTAAGGAAGGGCCGTCGGCCGGGATCACTATAGCCCTGGCCCTAATCTCCGCACTCACTGAAAGACCGGCCAGGCGTGACGTGGCCATGACCGGAGAGTTGACCCTAACCGGACGGGTCTTACCCGTGGGGGCCATCAAAGAGAAGATACTGGCCGCGCGGAGGGCCGGGGTAAAAGTGGTCATTCTGCCCCAAAAGAACAAAGTAGACGTGGATACGCTACCGGCTGACGCAAAAGATGGGATCAGGATTGTCTTTGTTGACAACCTTACAGAAATTGTAGACATAGTCCTGGAGTAGGTTCAGTTGCCGGTCGCCGGACGATTATAGTGAATGTCAGTAGTCAGTAGTCTTTTGTCACTGGAAAAAGATGCCAATACAGCCTCTATTTAGTTAGTTGGATTCCATTTGGACTTTGAGCTTTGGCATTTGTCATTCTTCTGACTCCTGACTTCCGTCTTCCCCCTCATGCCCCCTGTATTCTATAACCTGTCTTCTTTTAGTTTCACCTGTCACCTGGTATTTTCAAAAAACCTGCCGTAAGTTTCCCGCGCAGGGTTTCTTATTAACATAAATCAAATTATTACACTTAGTTATACTTATGTCCATAACCAGACAAATCTGGCACGAATCTTGTTATTAAATATAAACAAAAGCTGGTTATTTGAGCATTGCGAACCCGGCGAGAAATAAACCCTGCCAAAAATATCAACTAACAGAGGAGGATGCCATGAAAGGATTAATTAGAAGATTTGAGCAGTGGATGGTGGCGATTACTTTTGCTGAGGTCGGAGAATTCGATACGGCAAGGGAGATTATGAACGAACCAGATCAACCTATGGACGTTCCTAGAAAGAGGCGGACAGATACCCCTTATATCCAGGCACAGCCGGGACGGTAATGGAGTTTAAAGCACACCCAATGGCCTAAATGCTTCGTCTGGGCGGTTTTTCGATTAGCCGGTTTCAGGGATAGACCGGCTAATCGGGTGAGGATTAAAGTTAAAACGGGGAAGATCGGTTTTGATCTGCTGAACAGCCATATCCAGTGCCGGCGCAGACGTTAACCTTAAGAAGGCGTACCGGACGGTTGACTTGCCTCTTTCCTTAATCTGATGTTCTCTTTTTGTAACCGGCGATACCTCATAACCCTTTCTATTGTGAGCAGGATATGCTCCTTGCGGAAGGGCTTGGTTATATAGTCAAAGGCGCCATTTTTCATCGCCTCAACTGCCGATTCAATGGTTCCATAAGCGGTGATGACGACAAACGGTATCTCCAGCCCGCTCGTTTGAGCCTCTTCGATGATCTCCATCCCATCCTTTTCAGGCATGCGCAGGTCTGTGATTACCAAGTCGAAATCCCCCCCGGCAATTAATCCGGGAACTTCCAGAGGATTACTTGTGGTTGTTACGTTATAATCGGTTTTGTCAGTGATAATGACCTCAAGCAGTTTAAGCATATCAGGTTCATCATCCACAATCAGAATTTTCTCGGCCATGATGTCTTTTCCTCCAACTATTGAGTTCTCCTATTTATCAAAGGAGCACAAGAAAGCAGGCAAAGACACGATAAAGGTCGTCCCTTTCTTGTCACCTGCCTCCTCCGCAGTCTTTGTTATGAAGTTAATCGTTCCTCCGTAACCGTTGACTATATTGTAGGAAACCGTGAGTCCCAGACCAGTCCCTTCCCCAGTCCTTTTGGTAGTAAAAAATGGATCAAATATCTTTGTCCTGGACTCTGGCGGGATACCACAACCGGTATCAGAAAAACATATCCGGACCAAATTATTATCCGTATCAAAGGCAGTAGAAACAGCCAGTTCTCCCCCACCCGGCATAGCCCCTATGGCATTGTTTATCAGGTTGAGGAAGACCTGCTGAACCTGCGTGGGATCCGCCTTGACTTTAGGCAGATCAGGAACCAGGTCCAGGTTAACCTTGATTTTTTTCATCAGAAGTGTGTTCCCAACTACCTTAATGATATTTCCCAGCTCCTGGTTGATATCCGTAAGATCCTCGGCATACTCGGAGGCGCGGCTAAAACTCAAAAGTTGCGATACGATCCTTTCGCATACCTGTGACTGGTGGATTATCCTTTTTAACATATCATGCCGCTCGTCTCCGGGAGGACATTTTTCCAACAGGACTTCGGAGAACCCCATGATAATAGCGATCGGATTGTTTATTTCATGGGCCACTCCGGCAGCCAGTAGTCCCAGTGACGCGAGCTTCTCGGTGTTGGCCATCTGACCGGCCATCTTGTTTTGCTCGGTAACATCGCGTGAGATGCCAAGCAGGGCCCTTACCGCCCCAGTTGTGTCCTTTATAGGGATTAAGTGGGTGCTAAACCAGTATTCTTTCCCTCCGATCTCGGCCCGATGTTCGAGGTCCCGGGGTTCCCCAGCGTCAAATACCCTATGGATGGTCGCCAGGTTTAATTTATCGCAAACGCACATTTTGAGAAAATTCCGCCCTTCAATGGACCCGGACGGGACACCGGACAGATTACCAGAAAGAAGGTTTATGGCATAACGATTGATGGAAATGATATTTCCATCCGTGTCCAGGGAATAGATCATGTCCTCAGCATTCTCTACTAACGACCGATAACGTTCTTCAGATCTTTTCAGGCTCCGTGTTTTTTCCTCTACTTCCTCGGAAAGCTTCTTTTCCCAGCGCCGCTCGTACATAAAAGCGGTCAGCCCTACCATAATGATGGATAGGACAATCACTCCATGCATAACATGTAGCCGCGTCAGATCCTTCTTAATGACCTCTTCTACTTCACTTATCGGGGCGACCACAGCCACCGACCAGGAAGGCCGCGACCCGGGATGACCGACAATTACCGGTGTGTAGGCGATCAGCTTTTCTATAGGACCTTTGGTCTCCCGATGCCAGCCGGAAATATACCAACTGGTTCCCTCCCGGCCCGCGAGCATCCTTTCCTTTTGAATGCGATGGATGCGGACAAAGGATATTTTAGGCGCTTTTTTCGGGCGCACCTCAAATGCGTTCGCACCCATGAACTCTGCCAGTGGATGATATAAGAAGACCCCGCGGTCATCGATCACCCAGGCATAGCCGGTCTCTCCTGAACGGATATCCATTACAATCCTTTTTACGAAGGTCGTAATATCCAGGGTAACCTGTGTTATCCCGACGAAATTCCCCGTGGGCACCGGATGCGCTTCATCGATCGACTCCTGATAGGTGGGTATGCTCATGGTGAGAAGCAACCTTCCCGGATAGCGCTCCTCATCCCGAAAGGCATTGCTGATGAAGACCTTGTCTTTATTGTCTGTTACCGAAGCAAGCTCAAGCGTATCTCTTATACCCACCCTGTGACTAATATCCAAAATGAAGTGTTTCCCATGGTTATCGACGGAATACTCCTTCTTTCCATCCTGATCGATGCGGGAGATCAAGAGGACACCGCTTTGCTTCAGAACAGACATGGTTATCTCTATCCGCCTCGCCCATGCCACGGATTCAAGATACTGGAGGGAAGGGGAATAGTTTAACACCCGCAGCTCGTCGCAAATAAGTTCAAGGTTATTCTGTAGTTGCCGCGCTGCGTACCGGGCAAGGAGGAGTTGCTGTTGATTGAATTGCTCCACCGCGATCTTTCGCGTCTGCTTCTCCAAAAAAATGCTCAAAAAAAGCGCCCCGCCGAGTAATAAAACCATGGCCGCATAGACAGCAATGGCTATACTCTTCCCTCTATAGGGGGAGGTGATTTTTGGGGTAGTCGTCATAGGCTTAACTTGCGATTATCTATGCAGTTCAATTTGAAAACCAAGGCGATGTGTGGTAAAAGGTGACAGACTTAAGCAAATTATTAATTACTTAAATTTCTTTATTAGTCAAGGAGATATTGGTGCTGGAGTTATGAAACACTGCAAACGAAAAAGAGTCGCCCACTTTGAAGAAATCTGTCGTGCCTTAATTGATGGGACAGAAGACCTGATCTATATTCTGGATCGCAAGGGCCGCTATACCTTTATCAATCCATGGATGGCCCGATTCCTTTCCAGGGACGTCGAACAGATTATCGGCCACCCCCTTTTATCATTCATGCCGGAGGTGGATGCCCAGGAACAGGTCAGGTTAATCGACCAGATATACGCCGGCACAAAGAGTGTCAAAACGGAATTTACTATCCGGAAAGGAGACGGTGCCTTCTTGTTCAGCGCCAACCTGGTACCCATCAGAGATGAAAAAGGAGATGTTTGCGGCGTCCTGGGCATTGCCAGAGACATCACCGAGACCCGTAATTTTGAAAAACAACTGATAACCACCGAAAAACTCGCCTCGCTGGGCACGCTGGCCGCGGGAGTGGCTCACCAGATAAATAACCCCCTGTCGATTATCCTGGGCTTTTGTGATCTCTTGCTCGAAAAGACAGATCCGGAGAGTCTAATTCATCGGGACCTTCGGACTATTGAACGTCACGGGCTGTACTGTAAGAAGGTGGTGGAAAATCTTCTCGGCTTCGCACGCATTGCGGAAGGAGACGAGGTGTCGGCAGATGTCAACCATGCCCTGGAGATGATCCTGGGTATAATAGACCATACCCTGCTCATCCACGGCATTACTGTGGAGAGAGACCTCGCCCCTTCTCTTCCCCTGATCTGTGGAGACACCAAACAGCTTCAACAGGTTTTTCTGAGTCTGATCACAAATGCTGTTGAGGCTATGAAGAACGGGGGAGCGCTTGGCATCTCGACCGGGATGGACGGGTCTTCTTACGTCTTTATCCGTATTTCAGACACCGGGGATGGCATAGACAAAAACTGCCTGGATAAGATATTTGATCCCTTTTTCACCACCAAACCGGAAGGCGAAGGGACGGGATTGGGCCTTTCTGTAAGCTATGGAATTATACAAAAGTACGGCGGGACTATTTCCTGTGAAAGCAAAACAAGCAAGCCATCGGGGACTAACTTTACTATAAAGTTGCCTATATTCAGAAGGAGCACAAGATGTCAGAACGGATATTGATCGTGGATGATGAGTCCGATATGCTGGAACTTCTCCGAAGGATTGTAGAGAAAAACACCGCCTATGAAGTCTTGACCTGCTCTAATCCGCTGGCCGTTATGGACTTACTGAAGGAGAACCCGTGTGCACTAGTCATTTCAGACCTTAAGATGCCGGGGATGGATGGCATTAGTACCCTCGAACAAGTCAAACAATTAGATGAAAGCACAGCGGTCATTATCATGACCGCTTTCGGTACGATCGAGACTGCAATTGACGCCATGCGCAAAGGTGCCTTTGACTATATCACCAAACCTTTCCGCAAGGAGAAGATTCTCGTCACCATTGACAAGGCCCTCGAATGGCACCGACTACGTACTGAAAACGAGCGCCTAAAGCAGAAACTCGAAGAAACTATGCAATATGGGACGATCATTGGATCGAGTCCGATTATGAAGCAGATTTATGAAAAAATCAACCAGGTTGCCAAGACATCCGCGACAGTCTTGATTACCGGGGAAAGTGGTTGTGGGAAAGAATTAGTGGCGAGAGCCATCCATGCCCAGAGCCTCCGTAGTAATTATAAAATTGTCCCTGTAAGCTGCTCCGCCCTCCCTGAGTCTTTGATTGAAAGTGAGCTTTTTGGACATCTGAAGGGGTCCTTTACCGGTGCGATAAGGGAACACAAGGGCCTGATCGAAGAAGCCGAAAACGGTACACTATTCCTGGACGAAATTGGTGACTTAAGTCTGCTTATCCAGGTCAAACTCCTTCGTGTTATCCAGGAAGGAGAATTCAAAAAGGTCGGTGATAGCAAGATCACTAAGGCCAACGTCCGCATCATATCGGCCACCCACCGGAACCTTCTAAAAATGATCAAGGAGAGAACCTTCCGGGAAGACCTCTATTACCGTCTTAATGTCATCCATATTCACCTGCCTGCGCTACGCGACCGCAAGGAAGACATCCCTATCCTCGCCCACTATTTCCTGGCTAAATACAGCAGCCTCAATAACAAGGACATCAAGGGCTTCTCTCCGGGGGCGCTTGCCGCTTTAAAGTCAGATGACTGGCCCGGCAATATCAGACAACTGGAAAATGTGATCGAAAGGGCTGTGATACTATGTTCAGGCGACCGGCTCGACACGGAAAATCTGTTTTCCGCCGATTCCGTCTCAGGGCCGCAAGAAACCACAGACGCGGTTCTTACCCTTCCATACAAGGATGCCCGGGAAAGATCGATCGAAGAATTTAATCGCCGCTATATTTCCTACGTCCTGGCCCGGCATTCGGGCAACGTATCCCGGGCTGCCATGGAATCCGGATTAAAACGGCAGTACCTGCACCGCCTTATGAGAGACTACGGCATCCATTCGGCCGGTTTTAAGGCCGCGCAAGAATAATAACTATCCGAGACTATCTCCCTCCTTTTTTGGGTATCCCGTCCATTTTTTATATCAACTGTCACCTGAATGTTTCACTTAAATCCTTAACTCCACCTCGGTAAGGATACTACCGATTGTTTATTATCACGCTATAACAACAAGATAGGAAAAATGTATCTTAGTTTTGTCATGATGGCACAGGTGTTGAATATGGAAGCGAGCAGATGGGAAAGGGAATACCAGATGGTTGAAAAACGTATGCGGGAGATTATGTCGGAAGATTTTTTGACTACTGCTAAATCTCAGACTCTCCCGGAAGCGATTAAAATGCTTTGTAGCGCCCGCGGGAAGCGTGTTGTGCCCAGGGCCATTGTTGTTTTTGACCAGAATCAATCTTTCTGGGGGCTGCTTACCCTGGAATGTGTTCTTGAGAGCGTACGCCCGTCTTTTATGAAAAGTTCAAACCAGCGGGGCGTGGTAACGTGGAACGGTATTTTGCTGGAGTCATGCCAGAAACTGGCCGGGCTTAAAGTAGAAGACGTGGCAGATAAGGAAGTCCCCCGGCTTGAACCTGAGGACAGATTGATCAAGGTTATCCACCTGTTTCTCAAAACCAACCGCCGGGAATTACCCGTATTAGAGGACGATACCGTAGTGGGCCTAGTGGATGTAGGCAGGATAATCCAGGAGATTAATGAGCTGATTACCAAATTTTGTTAGGGGAGATGATCTCACTTTGATCCCACGGATACTTATCGCCGACAGACAGACGGAAATTCTGGAACTCTTTACAAGGATACTGGAGGGAGACAGTTCTGTCTCGTGTTACACAAGTGACGACAATGAGGATTTGCTTCGTCAAATCCGGGAGGTATCCTTTGCCATCATGCTGCTTGATGTCCAGATGGTTCTCTACAATAATTTTGCACTCCTGAGAACGATACGGGAGATATCTCCGGCAACAACGATCTTGATCATGGGATATCTGGAGGAGCTGGAAGCCATGAAGAAGGGGTTCGATTTCGGGGTCTCCGGGTATATTATTAAGCCGGTCATGGCCAGGGACCTCCGCAAGGAGGTAGGAAAATGCCTCCTCTCTCCCACGCTAAGAAGGGCAGAACCACCGACAGGGCAGGTTAGCACGTAAAATTTCACTATTCTTTAAAAGGAGGTAGGGACTTATGGTCAGAATAAGATTTCTCTAAATATGTAGGGCATAAACATACCAAAGAAGTTCTGTTATTTTTATGATGATTCTCAATCTCTCGAAGCAAGGAGGTTTTCTGAATGAAACTATTCAAAACAATTTATCAGGCGTTAGTTATGGCATCCGCCGCGCACGCCAGATGGGACTATGAAGCATCTATGTCCATCCTGAAGAACAGGAAAAAGTTACTGATATTAATTGCCCTCTCGCTACCGATCCTGGCCGTAATGGTGGCCTCGGCGGCAGACCTTCCGCACATCCTGGGCGGCAAGAAGGCCTATGCCCCGGCCACCTATACGACTACTATATTTCTGTCCTCGATAGCCATCGGCCTTATCGCCGGCCTGATTACGGGCTGTATCGGCGCGGGCGGCGGTTTCGTTATTGCCCCGGCCCTGATGAGCGCCGGTATCAAGGGTATCACGGCGGTGGGTACGGACCTCTTCCACATCTTTGCCAAGGCCATCATGGGGACGGCCGTACACAAGAAACTCGGCAACGTCTCCACCGGGCTGGCCGTGGCCTTTGTCTTTGGTTCTATCTTTGGCGTCCTGGGCGGCGGAGTTATCAACCGGGCCCTCTATAACATGAACCCCCTTATCAGTGATACCTTCATCAGTATTATCTATGCCGTGCTGTTAGGCTTCCTGGGTATCTATGCCATGCTGGACTTTGTGAAAGCCAGCAAGAAAGGCGACGAGGGCGGGGCCCACGGCGGTGGCCCGGTTGGCGAGTTGACCGGTCTGCCTGTGAGGATGCAATCCATAAAGATCCCGCCCATGATCGCCTTTGACGAGGATGTGGTCCCGGGCGGAAGAAAACTATCTTTTTGGATAGTCGCCATTATGGGGTCCTTTGTCGGTTTGGTGGCGGCCATCATGGGGGTAGGCGGCGGCTTCCTGACCTTTCCGATATTTGTCTACATGCTCGGTGTGTCTTCGTTTACCACGGTGGGTACCGACATCCTCCAAATCATCATGACCGCCGGCTTTGCCTCTATCTCGCAATATGCCATCTATGGATTCGTTTTCTACACCCTGGCCATGGGCATGCTCCTGGGGTCGCTTATCGGCATCCAGGTCGGGGCGTTGACGACCAAGGTAGTGCGCGGCATCTATATCCGGGCCTTTTATGCCATGGCCGTTCTGGCCGGTTTCTTCAACCGGCTCTTTGCCCTGCCCAAAAAGTTCGGTGAGCTGGGATGGATAGAGATATCCAAAGGTACAGGCAATATGTTCGATACCATCGGCATAATCCTGTTCTTTATAGTGGTGACGACCTTCGGCCTGTTTGTCTTTGGCAAATTCTTTGGAAACATTAAAGAACTGAGAGGGGAGGGATAAACCATGTTGGTAAAAAACACAAAGGCATTCAATCTGGGGCTGCTCTTGTTAGTCTCTTTTGCCATAGTATTTTACGTTATCATGTTTGTACCCTGTTTTAAGGGAAAGACTACCATTATCTATGCGGATGACATGTTCAACTCCCTGGCCAAGGGATCGACTTACTTTATCCCGAAGTACATGGAGAGTACACAGAAGTTCGTCGGCAGACCGCTGGAGATGACCATAAAGCTCAAGAATGCGGCCGAGGCCGAAAAAGCCGCCATACTTTTCAGTAAAAACGGCTCGAACGTTACGGTAAACGGCGAGAAACTTGCTCTAACCGGTGGCGACTTTGGCAAGACCCTGCTGGTCGCGGAGAACGATGCCGACCTTATGTTTAATGACCGGGGGGCGGAGGTGGCCGTCAAATACGGTTACGATGAGAAGGAGGTCATGTATATCTGGCATTCGGCCTTAAAGTCCCTAATCAAGGAGTTGGAAAAACAGGAGCGCTTTGAAGGCTCGATCTTTCTCAGCGATGTTTTGACCAAGGTCATAGAACCCGGCTACAATTTTTACGGTATAAAGCCGGAGAAGGTCAAGGACTATGTTGGCCTGTTGGTGGGATTTCTGGGTTTCTACGTCATTTATACCCTGTGGTTTGGTTATTCTATTTATGAATTATTCAACGGAATAGGCCTGACCATGACCAAATCCAAGGCCAAGAAGGAATAAAAAACCTAAGACAGGAGGTAAACATGAAGATATTAGTGCCGATCGACGGTTCCAAATATGCCATGGAGGCGGTCAAGATGGTCTCCGAGCTGGCCAGGGCCACGAGCGCTCAGGTGACCCTCATGACCGTGACACCTTCCATTGCGGATATAGACATCGAATATACGGCCCGTGAACGGGAATCCCTGGAACAGAAAACCACGGCTTATGGAGAAAATGTCCTGGAACAGGCCGAAAAAGTGCTTGGTACAACGGGATTAATTCCAAAGACCCTCATGATGGCATCAACCTCGGTAGCCGATGCCATCATATCGGCGGCTAAAAAGGGCAAGTTTGACCTTATTGCCGTAGGCAGCCGCGGGTTAGGGGCTACGGCCCGTTTTATCATGGGTGGCGTGGCCTCGCGGGTGGTTAACCATGCCCCCTGCTCGGTGCTGGTAGTAAGGATGGAAAAATAGGCAAGGCATCCAGCAAAATATCTGCAACAAAAAGGGTCTCTCTCACCGGAGACCCTTTTTGTTGCAAGGGGGGGCGTAATTCCCCCCCCCTTTTTGCGACTATGTCGTAATAAATTATTTTCATTGTCTCTTATGTCGCTATGCGACATATATGTTTCATATGTGATTTTTTATTGATAAAAAATATGTTATATTAATTTAAATATGGGTGTTTTATTTTATTGTTCATTTTGTAAACTGGCACAAGATTTATCAATGTCATCTGTACAACTGGCAATAACAGAATTGGCCCGGGGGCTTGGCCGTTTCATGGAGCGCCTGAAGACTATCTACCAAGCCATGGACAAGGCTTACGATGAGATAACAGCTTACTATGGCTGCTCCTGTGCGGGTTGTGACGGCAATTGTTGCACGAGTTACTTTTTCCATTATACGGTGGCGGAGTATCTCTACCTTGCGAAGGGCTTCCAGGCCCTCGGCCCGGAAAGGCAAAATGAGGTGCGGCATCTCGCCCGTGAATTTGTAAAGGACCGCGACCGGCTGGAGGCTGAAGGGAAAAAGATTGACCTGATGTGCCCGCTCAATGATAGAGGTCTCTGCGGTCTGTACGCCTTCCGTCCGATGATATGCCGGCTGCACGGAGTCCCACACTCATATCGCAGGCCGGACTTGGTGCTGGTTCGGGGTGAAGGCTGTCCAAAACTGGTCCCGCCGGTCGGAGATGCGCCGGGGCATACTATAGAGAAGCCCGCCCGCCGTGAGCTTGACCGCAGCCGATTTTATAGAGATCTGGCCATGCTGGAGCAGGAACTACGCCAGGAAATCGGCTTTGGCGAACGTATCAAGATGACCATTGCCGACATGATCGCGTCCATGGAGAAACAGGAGGCATCGTAGATGGAAAAATTGACTTGCATCTTCTGCGGTGGAGAAGCCACTATCCAGGGAAAGTGATACAATGCCCGGGTAGTCTGCAAGGATTGTGGACAAGAGACGAAAAAAGAAGCCTATCAGGACCAGATAGAAAAGTGGATAGAATCTGTCTGTCCGGATACTTCCCCCGTCAAGAGGTAAATCCCGGGGCTTCCGGCCTATGGTCGGTCGCAGACCGGATGTACTCCAGGTAGCAAAATGAAAGGTATTCTCATCCGTTGGATCATAAACGCCGGCGCTCTCTTCCTCGCCGCCCATGTGGTAGAAGGGATAGAGATCACCGGATTCTTACCGGCCCTGGCCGGTGCCTTGATCCTTGGGATACTGAACACCTTTATTCGTCCGGTTGTACTGATCTTAACCCTCCCTCTAAACGTCCTTACCTTAGGGCTTCTGACTTTTATCATAAACGGCCTTATGCTCAAAATCGTGGCCTCCATCCTTAAGGGCTTTGAGGTCCAGGGCTTTTGGCCGGCGTTCTGGGGCGCCTTGATTATAAGTACCGTAAGCTGGATAATGAACATATTCATTAACTCCCGGGGAAAGATTGAACACATCGAGATGAAAAAAGGCCGGAAGGGGCAATGGGAGTAAATGTGAATTAGATAACAAACTTGTTGACAAAATTGTATATTGCGGTAATTGTATCTATATCTGGGGTACGGAGTGGTACTTCAGAGGTAGACAAAGGCGTCCACTGGACTTATTATTTATACGCGTATCCAGCGGACGTTTTTTTATTTCCCCGGGAAGAAATTTTGACGGCATTAATGTATGCACAAAAATGCGCATATCCTATATAGCCGGTCTCTAAGGAGCACATAAAAGTGTTACACCAGCCAATAACTAAAAATTACCACGACTTCATCATCGAGCGTGATCCGGAAAAGTGCATCCAGTGCCAGGTCTGCGTCCGTCAGTGCTCTTACGGCGCGCATATCTACAATGAAAAAGATGAACGGGTTACCGAAGATGAAACCAAATGCGTCGGCTGCCACCGTTGCGAGGCCCTCTGCCCCACCGGGGCCTTGACTATCAGGAGAAACCCTTCCGAATTCAGAGAAAACGCCCTCTGGGCCCCGCAGTTTATCAAAAATATTTATAAGCAGGCGGATACCGGCGGCGTCCTTTTGACCGGTATGGGCAACCCTTATCCCTACCCCGTCTATTGGGATCGTATGGTCCTGGATGCCAGTCAGGTGACCAACCCCTCCATTGACCCCCTCCGGGAACCGATGGAACTCAGAACTTGGCTCGGCTCTAAACCGGATGCTATCGAAGTAGAGATGAAGAAAGGCAGGCCTAACCTTACAACTAATTTTTCGCCGCAGTTGCAGGTTAACTACCCCATCCTGTTCTCGGCCATGTCCTATGGATCCATCAATCTGAATGTTCACGTCGGTCTGGCCCGTGCTGCGGAAGAATTAGGGATTTTTTACAATACCGGCGAGGGCGGCCTGCATCAAAGCCTGTATAAATACGGTAAAAATACCATTGTTCAGTGTGCTTCCGGTCGTTTCGGTGTGGATAGCAAATACCTCAATGCCGGCGTGGCTATTGAAATCAAAATCGGCCAGGGGGCAAAACCCGGTATCGGCGGCCACTTACCCGGCGAAAAAATAGGAAAAGAAATCTCCATCACCAGGATGATCCCGGAGGGGAGCGACGCCATCTCACCCGCGCCTCACCATGATATCTACTCCATCGAAGACCTGCGGCAACTCATTTACGCCCTTAAAGAGGCCACTGATTATGAAAAGCCGGTCTTCGTAAAGATTGCCGCGGTTCATAACTCCGCAGCCATCGCCAGCGGTATAGCCAGGGCCGGAGCAGATGTCATCGCCATAGATGGATTCCGTGGAGGCACCGGAGCCGCCCCCACCATGATCCGTGACAATGTAGGCATCCCCATTGAACTGGCCCTGGCCTCTGTTGACGAAAGACTGAGGCAGGAAGGGATACGAAACCGCGTCTCCCTGCTGGCGGCGGGCGGCATCCGCTGCAGCGCCGATGTAGTAAAGGCCATCGCCCTCGGCGCAGACGCGGTATATATCGGGACGGCGGCCTTGATCGCCGTCGGCTGTACTCTCTGCCAGCGTTGCTATACCGGTAAATGCCCTTGGGGTATCGCTACGAATGATCCCTATCTTGCCAAGCGGATCAATCCGGACATCGCCCACCGGAGATTGGCCAACCTGGTCCGGGCCTGGGGGCATGAAATTCAGGAGATGCTGGGCGGCATGGGTCTCAATGCCATCGAGAGCCTGCGGGGTAACCGCGAAAAGCTTCGCGGCGTAGGGCTGAATGAAGTGGAATTAAATATCCTTGGCATTAAACATGCCGGGGCATAGGTGTGTGCGAAGATGAAAAAGGTCTATGCAAGGGAAGACGTGTGTATCGGTTGCCGGCTCTGTGAAATCGCCTGTATCGTTGAACATTCCATATCCAAAGATATCATAAGGGCCTTTAAGCAGGAAGAGAAAAGGCCGGCGCGAAATGTCGTGGAAGAATGCGGCCCGGTCTCGTTCTCTGTCCACTGCCGTCACTGTGACGAGCCGCCTTGTGTCCAGGTCTGTATTTCCGGGGCTATGGTCAAGGATCCAAGGACCGGAAGGGTCAGAAATATACCGGAAAAGTGCGTGGGCTGCTGGTCATGCGTCATGGCCTGCCCGTATGGAGTTATCAAAAGGGACACAAACCAGGGGAAGGTAATAAAATGCGACCTCTGCCCGGACCGCGATCTGCCGGCCTGTGTTTCCGCCTGCCCCAATGAGGCCCTGCTTTACGAGGAGAGATAGGCTTATGAAATATGTCATTATTGGAAATGGTGTGGCGGCCATAGGGGCGGTAGAAGGGATTCGTCAGACAGACCGGCAAAATCCGATTACTATCATTGCCGCTGAGCCCTATGCCACATACGGTCGCCCCCTTATCGCCAACCTTTTGCGGGGAAAGATACACGAGGCAGACCTGGCCTACCGTCCGGAAACATTCTACCGCGATAATAAGGTAACCCTCTTGCTGGGACGTACTGCCGAAAAAATCGATGTCGCAGCGCGCCGGGCGCTATTGGAAGATGGAGGCAAAGTCCCCTACGACAAACTCCTCATCGCCACGGGCGGCAAGCCTTTTATCCCGCCCATCCAGGGTAAAGACGGACCCGATGTCTATACCTTCACTACTCTTGATGATGCCGGGAAACTGGACGCATTGGTCGGCAAAATAAAACAAATCGTGCTTATCGGCGGGGGTCTTATCGGTCTTAAGGCAGCAGAAAGCCTCAATGATCGGGGTCTTAAGGTCACTGTGGTCGAACTGGCCGACCGCATATTGAGCACCGCCTTTGACCAGACAGCCGGGAATATCATCGGCAACCGTTTGGCCGAGGCGGGTATAGAGGTCATTACCGAAAATTCAGTTAAAGAGATCGTACGCAAAAATGACCGGGTAAAAGGCATTAAACTGAATGATGGTCAAAAGCGGAGTTGCGAGGCTGTAGTAATAGCCATCGGGGTTATCCCCGACAAGGATATCGTCAAGGGAACCGGCATAGCGACAAATCGCGGCATAGTGGTCAACGACTATCTGGAGACCTCTGTCGCCGGTATTTACGCAGCCGGAGACGTGGCCGAGGCCCTCGATCTTCTCTCCGGTGAAAGGCGTGTAGTACCGATCTGGCCCAATGCCTATACCCAGGGACAGTATGCCGGCCGGAATATGGCCGGGGCCAGGATGGCCTATAAGGGCGGGCTTCCCATGAATTCCATTGAGTTTTATGGTATTCCCACCATGTCCATGGGTATGGCCAATCCAGCCGGTGCCGGCTATGAGGTCATAACCAGACTCAGCCCTGAAAAAAATGTCTATCGGAAACTGGTCCTCAGGGATGGGATACTGGTCGGCGCCATGCTGATTGGCGAGGTAGAAAGGGCGGGGATACTGACCGGCCTGATCAGAAACAGGGTGAAGGTCAGCAGTTTTAAAGAAGAATTAATGAAAGATACCCTTAGCCTTAGTTCTCTGCCCGGGGAAATACGCGCGGAGCGGTTAAGTAAATAATCAAAAACTGTACGGGGAACCATGTGATCATGAAGAGTTGGCAGTATCAAAAGGATATTTCCGGATGCGGACTTTCCGGAATCATCAATAAGAACGGGGAAAGGGTCACGGGTGAAGGCATTATCTGCTCTATAGCCTGTCAACACGACAGAGGAAATGGCCTGGGCGGAGGGTTTGCAGCCTATGGTATCTATCCTGATTTTAAGGATCACTACGCCCTGCACATTATGGCGGATAATCTTGACGCCCTCCATGCGGCTGAAGGTTTCTTAAACCAGACCGTATCTGTCGTGCATCAGGAAAAGATCCCGACCCGGCCCAACAAATACATTACCGACCCGCCTATCCTGCGTCGTTATTTTGTTGAACCGGTGAAGGAAGGGGACAGGATATGTCGCTGGCCCGGCTTGAGTGACGATGACTATATAGTCCGCGTGGTGATGAATGTTAACCGGGACATTAAAGGCGCCTATATCTTTTCGAGCGGCAAGAATATGGGGGCCTTTAAGGGCGTGGGCTTCCCGGAAGATATCGCCGACTTTTACCGCCTGGACGAGTATGCCGGTTATATCTGGACGGCCCACAACCGGTTTCCGACCAATACGCCGGGCTGGTGGGGCGGCGCCCACCCCTTTACCATCCTGGACTGGTCAATCGTGCACAACGGCGAGATTTCTTCCTACGGCATCAACAAGCGTTATCTGGAGATGTTCGGGTACCACTGCACCCTGCTTACGGATACAGAAGTAGTGGCCTATCTCCTTGATCTCATCATCCGAAGGCATGGGTTGCCTGTAAAACTGGCCTGTAAGGTCTTTGCCCCGCCATTCTGGCAGGAAATCGACCAGATGGACAAAGAATCAAAGAGGCTCTTTACGGCTATTCGTATGGTTTATGGCAGCGGCCTGTTAAACGGCCCCTTTGCCATCCTCTTTGCCTACAACGGGGGCCTGGTGGGCCTTAATGATCGGGTAAAGCTGCGCCCTCTGGTCGCTGCCGTCAAGGGGGACACGGTTTATATGGCCAGCGAGGAATCGGCTATCCGCGCTATCTGCCCTGATCCGGAAAAGGTCTGGGCGCCCAAGGCCGGAGAGCCGGTTATTGTAACTATGAACAAGGGCGTTTCCACGACGAAAAAACAGCCCAGGATAAGCCCGGCCTGTGCCGGAACATGGTAATTTTATGAGAGACAAGGCAGAGAACCCTATGGAAATTAACGCGCAAGGAATTTACTATAAAGACTTAAACGATATGATAAGAAAGGCCGTAGGGAATGGAGAGGAAAATTTTATCCTGAGAAATGTCAACGGCCAGCGGTACATCGCGGATGGCATAAGCAAAAAAATCAGCATGGAGGTCTATGGCGTTCCGGGACAGGACCTGGGGGCCTTCATGAAGGGACCCCGCGTCGTAGTTCACGGCAATGCCCAGGACGGAGTAGGCAACACCATGGACGTCGGCAAGATCGTTGTCGAAGGTATGGCCGGAGATGTCGTAGGCTACGGGATGAGGGGCGGGAGGATTCATATCAAAGGCGACGCCGGCTACCGCGTCGGTATCCACATGAAGGCCTACCAGGACAAGATCCCGGTGATCGTTATCGGCGGCAAGGCCGGAGATTTTCTTGGTGAATACATGGCTGGAGGAGTAATCATCCTACTGGGTATGTTCAGCCAGGATGCCGCCAAACCCATAGCGGGTATCTTTATGGGCACCGGCATGCACGGCGGGGTTATATACGTCCGGGGCGAGGTCGATCCTCATCAACTGGGATTTGGGCTAATTCCCAAAGAGTTAGACAGCGAGGACCAAAAAAATCTTAAAATGTATCTTAAAGAATACTGCGACGACCTGGATATTGATCTTCGAAAGGTATTGTCTGTGCCATTCAAGAAAGTAGTCCCTTTCTCACACCGACCTTATGGGAACATGTATGCATACTAAACAGTCAGCTCTCAGCAGGATAAGAGGCGCGGATATA
>Ga0068714_10001854_pt1 | contig 28935 bp, 32 predicted proteins | sample MTBNYHSulfiMetaG_FD_62988 | JGI IMG/M metagenome (GOLD analysis project Ga0068714, IMG submission 62988) | Enrichment culture microbial communities from rom New York Harbor, USA that are MTBE-degrading - MTBE-NYH (New York Harbor Sulfidogenic)... | ecosystem: Environmental > Aquatic > Marine >...
AAAAAAAAAAAAAGGATAATTTTTTTTTTTTTTTTTTTTAATCCCTGACGCCTTTTTCACTGACGGAAAACACTGCTTCCCCCTCAGGGAGATGTGGAGAATCAATCAGTCGTGCGATTCGTTTCCCACCCTTGCTTTTCCGCAGATACAGCCGGAACGTTGCGGTATGTCCGACAATATGTCCTCCAATGGGCCGGGTCGGATCACCAAAAAACGCATCAGGTTTTGCTGCAACTTGATTCGTAACCACAACAACACCGTTGTACAGATCACTCCAGCGGAGGAGGTCATGCATGTGTTTATTGAGTTTCTGCTGTCGGTCCGCAAGTGCACCTCTTCCAACGAACTCTGCACGGAACTGACTGGTGAGAGAATCGACAATGAGCAGACGTGCTGGGAACTGTTTGGAAAGCTCCATAACTTTATCCACGAGAAGCATCTGATGGCTGGAGTTAAATGCCCGGGCGACATGAATTTTATTTAACACCTCATCTGAGTCAAGATCATATGCCTCGGCCATCTGGATGATGCGATCAGGGCGGAATGTGTTTTCTGTGTCGATGTAAAAAACATGACCATCTAGTCCCCCTTTCTCCAGAGGAAGCTGAACATTCACGCACATCTGATGGGCTAGCTGTGTTTTCCCTGAACCAAACTCCCCAAACAGCTCAGTGATAGCTTGACTATCAAATCCTTTTCCGCCCATAAGCTCGTCAAATGCTTTCGACCCTGTGGTAATAGACCCGATTTTTGCCCGTCGTTCGAGTAGCGCGGTTCCTGTCTCAAAACTGCCGATATCTGCTTGCTTTCGTGCTGCCTGAATGATTTTTGCAGCGGTTGGTTCACCGATTTCTGCAACCTCTGCCAACTCTCGTGGTGATGATACAGCGATGCTGAGCATATCTGCATACCCTGCTTCTAATAATTTGTCTGCTATCGCAGGACCAACACCTGGTAAATCATAGAGTGGTGACTCGTTATTCTTGTCTTTTCCCATAAGAACTCCCTTTTGTAATGAGAAAAGAAAAGCTGTTTATAAATATGTGGATAAGAAGGCTGAAAGTATATACTAAGGGGAGGTATGCATATTCCGTACTGTCTTATACCTATGGGGGCCGTGTTTGCGAGTGTATGACGTACATATAAAGGGTCACTGAAAGATACGGTTAAACGTAAAACAATACCTAAGGAATCATCTTTTTACATGATTCGTTCGATCATTTCAAGCACAAATCCGCTATCATCGATAACGTAGCGTGCGATACCAATTTTTTTTGCATAATTACGCATTTTCTTTACAGATATGTAGCGTTCGAAGGATGATCCTTTTTGGATGACATCAAGCTCAAGGACCGCATCAGCCAGTCCCTCCATTTTTCGTTCAAATAATTCCCCATGTACTCCTTTTGTCATGACAATGAGAAGAGCACCTTTATTCTTCATGTTGTTGACCTTAACGGCAAAAACGGTTCGTAGGACGTCATCCTGATCATACTGACTGAGGAAAAAATCAAGGGAATTAATAATGGTGATTCTCCGTTCAGGTGTTTTTTTTGTACTATTGGACAATATCGCTAGGAAATCTTCGTCAGCGGTGGCTGTCGATGGCATCGCGGTGGAGCCGATTTCAATCAGTTCTTTGAGTTTGAGTTTTGATCGTTGTTCATAGATGCTGACTCGTTTCTGTTCCCCCTGCAGGACATTTGAGTAGTATTTTTCTGAGATATCGACAAAGTCTATTTCTGGGATATGCCAGTTGAACCGTTGCATGGTATCAAGTATTTCCTTTTTTGTTTCCTCGGTAGTGATGTAGGTGACAGCTCCGCTTATCGCAATCTGTTTGACCAGAATTTCTGTGCTGCTTCCTGGGCTGCCAAGAAGAACGACTGTGAACCCCTCAGGGATCCCCCCTTCAAGCAATCGGTCTAGCTTATCTATCCCTGTTCGGACGAACCCCTCCTTGGTTTGAACCGTGGTGTCGATAAATGCTTCTCGTGCCATTCAGGTACCTTCTTCTTGTTTTAAAAAGGTTAATGTTCGTATGGTTCGTTCGCGTTCAAGTGAGTCTTTGGATGATGCATGTGTCTTGAAGAAAATTTCAGGATGGTCCTCGTTTCCTTTGTCGTTGAGTACAAGTTCACCCTTTGGAAATGCACTGCGGAACAAACCCCGCAGAACCCCAAAGGAAAACAGCGATGCAGCTGCTTGTTCATGCGATGATTGGGCAAGTGGATTTCGGTTCATAAACGTCGTTGCCACGTCCGGTGAAATCTTTGTAAAGGTAAACTCGGTTCCGAGTGGTTTGTACACTTCTTTTTGTATCTCCATTATCCATTCTTTGATTGTCCACGTGGATGTTTTATGCTTGATGTGTTGTGCAAATAACCCTCTGCCAAACGCCTCACCCATGCGCATCACCGTGTCAGGATTTCCATGTCCTGCTTGTAGTTTTTCTACTGCGGCATGAAACGCGTTCTGCTGCCATTGTTCGACGTGCTGGTTTTCAGAGACGACATCCTCCCAGGAGTGTGCGGTATGTTGCGTTTTTCTACGTGGCGTGTCATTCATAGGTTCGTCTCGCTAATCGATAAATGAATCACGTAATACAATGATTTTATCGTTAAGTTGAATGAGTTTGCTGGAATCCATCTCTTCTTCGACAAGGATGGAGACGACATGGACATTTTCCGCCCTGCTTCTGTTCATAAGCAATGAAATGAACTCCCTGATAATATCAGGGTCATTGTAGATCATCAGGGCACTAAGGGAGTCAATAATGATGTACTTGTCCAGGTCACGTTTCATTCCTTTGAAGTTGTTCAGGCTCTCAAGGATTATTTTTTCAAGCATCACCGGGCTTTCAACATAGATACAGTTTGAATTGATGTCGGAGATTCCCGCAGCACGGGAAATACAATCAATGAATTTAATGTTGTTTTGTCTGGCTGCTTCCTTAAAAGTCTTTGAGAGGTAATCAAAGGTTTTACTGACAGCAACGTACGTCCAGATGGTATGCGTGTTTCTACATATCGACTCGAAAATAGCCTCTAATAAATCCCCATGTCTGTTCTCAGGGACCTGTATCCCAACAGACTGATTTACTTGGATTGCTGCTGCGACCCGATCCCTTATCCCTTCAATAACCGCGTCTACCATTTTTTCATCTCCTAATGCTTCAAGAATGATTCAATCTCAGTTGATTTCAATAACGGTACTAACTCAATCCCACGTTGTGCTGAAATGTTTAATGCGAACTTCGTTCGGGAATGGTCAGTGCCTCGCATTTTTATGACCTGCAAGGTCCTGATAAGGTCTCCTTTTCTATCGATGTCACCAAGGAACAGGATGCCATCGGAGATAAACTCCTCTATTTCATATTGGGAGAACTTGAACGTCTGAGGGGGAACCTCGGAGGTAAGCAGCGTGGTGCATTTCATCACGGCAAGGGACGTCCCAAGCTTGAAGATAAAATCCCGAATCATCTCCCTGGTCTGGAGACGGTAACAAAGGGCAGTGATGGAATCCATAACTAATCGTTTGACGTCAAGTTCGTCTGCGATGTCTTTTAATATGTCCAGAAGGGCTCCTGCGTCTTCCACTGAATATTTTTCTGTGTCAAGACCTAACCGTTCACTGATGATACGTAGATCTATGATATTGACCATACCTGATTCAATGAGTTTTTTGTCATAGAATGCAAACCCTTCGAGGTTTTTTGTCAGTTTAAACAGCGGTTCTGTGATGGTAAAAAAGACGCCCCGTTCACCTCTTCGTGCGCCATTAAATAGGAACTGCATGCATAAGGTTGTTTTTCCTGATCCGCTACATCCGGTGACAAGAACAGTACTTCCAAGGGGAATTCCGCCGGACATTTTCATATCAAGTTCTTCGATACCTGTGATACAAACTTCTTTTTTAATTGGCATAACACTATCTCCTCACTATTAAAGTATTAGAGTGTATCTTTCGCTAAAGGGTATACATTAATATCATATAAACTTAAGGTTTTTAATTTTTCGTAATCGTGTAGCAAATTACTAATATATCAAGACATTCTGCCTTTACTGTACCTAGGCCTCTTGAGGGTCTTATATGACCATTTCATGTCTTAAATGTAAGAAACCTGCGATTACCTTCATTCGATATAGCGGTGCACATCTCTGTAGAAACCATTTTATTGAATTTGTTGAACGACGCGTGAAAAAAGATATAAAGAAGCAGGGAAAAACGCAGGATGATGCAACATTTGGTATTGCGTTATCCGGTGGGAAAGACAGTACGGTGATGCTACATCTCATGTCTGAGATTTTCTCAAAGCACCCGGATGTGACGCTGCATGCGATCACGGTCGATGAGGGGATCATTGGATATCGAGAGACAAGTATTCCTATCGCCAAGGAAAACTGTAAGAAATTAGGAATTGAACATCATATCATCTCATTTAAGCAGGCTATTGGGAGTACGATGGATGATATCGCCGTGCTTCATGATGAGCTAGGGGAATGTAGTTACTGTGGTGTGTTTCGGAGGTTTTGTCTGAATAGGAAAGCACGGGACCTTGGCGTTAGTAAACTGGTCATGGGTCATAATCTTGATGATATGGCGCAGTCGATTCTGATGAACTTTGTTAATGGTGATATGCAGAAACTCGCGCGTCTTGGACCGCATGTGAGGGTTCAACCTGGTCTGATACCACGGTTGCTGCCCTTACGCTTGATTCCCGAGAAAGAGGTCATGGTCTATGCGTTGGTAAAAAACATTACGTTTCATAACGCGGAATGCCCGTATTCAACGCGAGCGTTACGTGGCTCGTTTCGTGCAATCATCGATTCTCTTGAGGAAAAAACGCCAGGGACCAGACATAGTATCATGAACAGTTATGAAAGTATCAAGAATTTGTTGCTTACCCAGTACCCCTTGGTACAACTAAACGAATGCCCAGCCTGCGGTGAGCCAACATCGCAGAAGCTTTGCAAGACATGTCTTTTGAAGCAGCGGGTCATTTACGGTAGTGTCTCCGGTTGTACGTCGACGGAAAGATAGCAATAGGAACCAAGCGACGCCTCAAGGACGTCCCCTTCTTTTAGTTCACCAACTCCTTCTGGTGTTCCCGTGAGAATCAGGTCCCCGCGTTCCAGGGTCATGATATCAGAGATAAACGAGATGATCCGCTCCAGAGAATAGATCATCTGGTTTGTGTTTGCCCGTTGTTTTACGACACCATTGATTTTTAACTCCAGATTGAGATTCTGCGGGTTGGGAACTGTTTCTATTATCACCGCATCGCTGAGAGGCGTGAACGTATCAAATCCTTTTGCTATTGCCCACGGCCACCCGTTTTTTTTTGCGTTTGATTGGATGTCTCTTGCGGTGATGTCAAGGGCGACAAGATAGCCAAGGACATGCTGCAGTGCGTTTTCTTCGGTGATGTTTTTTCCTTTTGTGCCAATGACGACCCCAAGCTCGACCTCATGATGCAAACACTTGGATATTTTGGGGATTTTGATTGTCCCATGATGAAAAATCACAGAACTTGCTGGTTTGAGGAACAACAGAGGGTCTTCAGTTGTGTTTACGTTCATTTCTTTCGCGTGTTCACGGTAGGTTCGGGCAAGGCAGATAATCTTGCCGATGCGTACATGTTTTGTGTAGCCCTGAAACTGATAGTACACCATATGGGGACAGCATAGAAACAGGTGTTAATAGGTTTTGTGAAATCTTCAGTCGTTGCCTCGTATTCAGATGAAAGGATAAGTATTATAACCATAGTTCATAATTACGACCTTACTTGTTGGATAGTGATGCTGTGGAGAGAGACCGATGAATAAGACTCTGATCGTTTTAGGTACGGGTATTTTGGGCGTCATAATTCTCTTACGATTCATACCTATGGGTGGTGGGTCTGATACAGCCCAATTGTTTAGCCAAATATTAAACGTCCTTGAGATCGTCGTTTTCGTCATCACGGTTGTCGGTATTGTAAAGCGAAGTTAACACCCATTGTTATTTTTTTCTTTTCTTCTTTTTCTTTGTGTGTGTTTTTTTGAATTTTCCTTCATTAGTTTCTTTTAGGCAAGCGGGGGAATCTCTTTGGGTACCACGCGTACAGAACGTGGGTAACGGGTGTACAACAACTCCTTAATAAGAAAACGAACAGAACGATAGGTACGGTGAGAGACAATGAATGCCTTATTGGTCAAAGCATTGAAAAACGGATTTGACATGAGCAAAGAAGATGCAATAGCGCTTGCACTAACCGTCCAGAAGGTATTTAAAAGAAATAAGGAGGTCGAGGATATGTCGCTTCATAAGGACATCCGGTCGATTTTCTATGAGTTACATCAGAAAAACCTACTTTGCCTTCGACGTGAAGAGATTAGTGAGAAGGGCAAATCCGTACGGAAGTACTACTGGTCGATCAACAGCGATGGGATTCGTGCTGAGGCCTGCCGCAGACCTGTTGAAGAATCTCCCTATGAGATTTACAAAAAAATTCCTGAAAACGCCTGGCTTTTACGGTCATGTAACACCTAGAATTTTCCTCTAGGTTTTGTCTTTTTTTTTTTTATCAGTCGTTCTGTCTAGGGATATCCTCCAATTTTCAGGCTGGGGTCCCCAAGAAGGACATGGGTTTGAACGATTTTTGCGTCGTATCGATTCGTATCAACCGGGAAGGTATGGACATAGCCGGTAACCACGTTGGAATAGGTCTCTCCAAGAACCGTCATAGTCTCTTGGTTATACAACCGGAAGAACTCCACTTCGAACCATCCATCAGCACCTTGGATACAGTCAGGGATGCCATCGTTGTTACCATCACCGATGTTCACGCCGCCAAATCCGCTGCTTCCCATGGATGCGATTGCGCCGCCACGAGCCTTGACAAAGACCCAGGACCAGCATTCAGGGACCCATTTGTATTTCCAAAATGATCCGTAATCCAATGGGTCTTGTGAGAAGAAATGCATTTTTTCCTCAAGAAGTCCTTTGATGAAATTGATCGGTGCGACATCGTATTCACTATTGTGGCATCCACCAACCATGAGAATAGGATACTTGTTCTTGTTGGTGAGTATGAGTATGTCTGTATTCTTGTAGTTTCCCACCCATGTTTTGTTATCCTCATTGGTATGGGTCGCCCACATCTGCGGGCTTCCATGACCGCAGAAGTAGAGAAACCCACATCCCGTGCTGATTTCAGAGTGGATTGTTCTTGGTGTGAGGTTCTGCAGGGAGGCCCAGATTCGTATTGGGGTATATTGAGGCATGTACTCGAGGGCTTTGTCGGTGGCGACTTCTCCTTCGTTATAATTTGTTCCTCCCTCCCAGTTTTTGTCAAATGTGTCACCACCTACGACCACCATTCTGGTGAACCATTCACTCCCTTGGGTGGTATTCTCATAGGTAATGATTTTATTGACCAACGTTTCTACTTCTGTTTTGAACATGCATGCCAGTCGTCCGACATGCACATCTGGTACCATGTCCACGATATCCTCTTGTTGATCTTGCCACGGCCATTCTGCAAACAGGTCGTCATCGTCCGTATCCCAACTGGAGAAACTGCCATTTGCAGTGTACAAATCTGCGAAGTACAGGTCACTGGCAAAATGCAGTTCTTCATAGAGACCGCCTGCATCGGTCTGAAGGTTACTATATCGACCTGGCAGTTGCCTAAAGCTTCCGACAAGCATCACATAGGTGATGTTCCAGGTTTCTTTTGCATTCTTTATGAAATATTTTATTTGTTCTGGTTTGTCTCGGCCTTCAGGAGTGAAATAGGTGCCAGAAGAGATGTTTTCAAGTGTGACTAGTTTTGTTTTAATCCCATGGCTGTTCTTATGGGCGATGAGTGGTTCAAGCAACGTTGCATATGGGTCATAGCTGATGATGATCATATCATAGGAATCGGTGGGTGAAGGAAATGGGTCTGTTTGGTGCTGGTAGGTAATTGTAAGTGAGATGGACTGGATTGATTGGATGCAGTCCTGGGTTGGGTTGTATCGTACTGGGTGAATCTGGATGGTCAGAAAGGTCGTCAGGATGTTTTCCTTGTTTAGTCCTCCTGTGAGTCGATAGGAATACCAGCTCTCAGGGAAAAACTGATCCTTTGAATAAATCTCGCTGTTTTCCGATGGGTGCTCGAGTTGCTGTCCTGTATAGACGGGGGTGGGTGCTGATGCAGGTCTGATTTTCTGTCTGAGCGGAACTTCAGATAGTCCTGAGACCGTACAAGAGAAATCCGTTATTGTTGCGCCAAATGGGAGCGTAAGCGTGGTCATGACTAGTGGGAGTATTGGTTCGCCGGGAATGGTTCGGTATCCAGTTGATTCTAATACATGGATCGTTGCATACTCGTCATTCTGACGAACTTCTGGAGATGAGAACTGATACCGAATTGTCGTTGTCTGAAGCGATGATTCTGTGGTTTTTTTCGTTTGTAGTATCCCTGCTGACGTACTGCCGGCAACAAGGAGGATTATCGTAAGTATGCTTCCTAGAAAGATGAATTCTTTTTTCTTCATATGTAACTCCCCTTTGTCTGTTGGATATTTAACACTTCGATGTTATAAATACCTTTTGTTTCTCTTCTAGTCAGTTTTTTATCCATAAGGTTAAATACCTCATGTCTATATTCCACCCCAGCGGTTCGAAGGAAACAAAGAACCGAAGATATAACAAAGGAAGTATATAATAATGGAAAGAAGAGATAGATCCGATCGTGGTGGTCGGGATTATGGCGCACCTCGTGAAATGCATGATGTCACATGTGCAGATTGCGGCAAGGAAACCCAAGTTCCGTTCAAACCAGATGGTAACAGACCAGTCTACTGCCGGGATTGTTATCAGAAGCATCGGCCAAAGAGATTCTAAGTAGAGATATATGTCTAGGATTGTTTGATTGTAGTTTTTTCTTTGTCTTTTTCGGAGAAGGAAAAACTACTTTTTATCCTTTTTTTTTATTAATTTTTTGTAAAAAGTATACAGTTCTTTGTCTTGTGTCGTCCAGTTCATGGGTTGACGCGCTTGCAGGTCCCCGTTTGAGGGGAGGCTCCATTGTGATGTTGTTTGTGTCATGCCAACCTCTGTGCCGTAGTAGATGATCGCGGGTTGAGGCAGTGAAAATTGGATGGCTGCCGCGGCTTTTAGTTTTTCTTTGTCGTTTCTACAACGAAAGAGAAAACGGTCCATGTCGTGATTGTCCAGGAATGTTGGTAAGAAAAAACTCTCTGGGAAGGATGCATAGTGGTGCTCTAGTTTCCTGCGTAGTCTGTTTTCAGAGGTTTTTTGGTCTGTGACATATTTTTTTATCAGCTCTTGGACTTTGAAATCCAGGACGCCGTCCAGTTCCCCGATGTATTCCTGAAACAAGCGATCTGATGATGCTCCTGAGAGCCATTTGAGGAGTTTATGGCGTACTTGAATGGTGTGGAGATCCTGTTTTTTTATACCCATCATCCAGGCTTCTCCGATGAGGACCGCATGGGGGAATCGGTCTTTGATTTCATGGTGGAAGTGTCTCCAGAACTTATGGGAAGGACCGATGACATGGTCGAGGCGAAACCCATCTAGCCCAAGGCTAAGCCAATATGTTGCGGCGTGTATGATATGATTACGAGTCGGCGGGTTGTCTAGGTTTAGTTTAGGGATTTCTTGAACGCTAAGGAAGCAGAGGTAGTGGTCTGGCCAGTCCGTGAAATAGAACCAGTCGTTGTAGGGACTGTTTTTGTCGTGTTGTGCCTGCTGGAAAAATGGATGCTGGGTCGAGCAGTGGTTTGGGACAAAGTCTGCGATGATATGCAGGTCATGGGTATGGGCTTGTTGTATTAGATCTTTGAGGTCTTCTAGAGTTCCATAATGGGGATCAATCTGGTAGAAATCTGTGATGTGGTACCCATGGTACGCGGAGGTCTGGTAAAACGGGGAGATCCACAGTGTCGTCACACCAAGATCAAGGAGATAGGGGAGTTTGTCGATGATCCCTCTGAGGTTTCCTCCTAGAAAAACGGGTTGGTTCCAGTTCTCTGGTGATGAAAACCCAGCGAATCGGTCGATGAAGATATGGTAGATGACGCTGTTTTGTATCCAATCCGCATCATTCATCAGCGGACGGATGGGTTTGTGTCTTTTTTAGTGTTATGTTTTGTTTACGAGCTCACGGGTGGTTTTCTTTATATGCTCTGAGTGGATTCGTTAGTAGATGAGTGCTATGACAGAAGAGAATCGTATTCACCATATCGCTGTCGAGTGTACAAGTGAGCATCATGCGGATTTGTTTTTTTCCACGGTCCTTGGGCTTCCGAAAGTAAAAAGCACGGTGCTTTCAAAAGAGCTGTCCGCTGCGATTTTTCGGATTCCTAAGGAAGTTCGTTTCGTCTTATACGACGACGGTACCACCCGGTTCGAGGTGTTTATCGCCGATAAATCGCGAGAGCAAACCTTTGCCCATATCTGTCTAACGATTGCTGATACAGATGATTTTATTGCTCGCTGCAAGGAACAAGGATTGGTGCCTTTCTTTGTTGAGAGAGACGGAAGGCAGTTGTTGTTTGTACGGGATTTCTGTGGGAATTTGTATGAAATAAAGTAATCGTCGTTATTTGTTGGTTTTTTTCTCCGAGAGGATTTCTCGGATTGGGATGTATGCGAGCAGTGCGCCGATAAAGGCAAAGACAAGTAATCCAGGCCACCATGGTGCCGTATCGAAGAATGCGAGGTGGATGCCAAGGACGATGAGGACTGCGATGACAACGCCCATGAGCGCTTCTCCGGCGACAAGCCCAGCGGTGAACAACAGCCCTGTCCGTATCGCTTTCTCTTTTGGGGTTACGTCTGTTTGTTTGATGGCAAGTTCCCAGTCGCTGAGTTCCTCTTGTGTTGCGCTTCCGTATTTTTTCTCTAGGACATTATCGGTTAGAGTACGGATTCCACCGCCGATGAAGATCGGGACAGAGAGCGTGAAGGGAAGGTATATCCCGATTGCGACAGGGAGGACCGGGAGATTGATAAGGATGAGGACCAACGCTAGCACTGCACCAGCGACCACATAGGGCCAGAGCATGTCACCGCCTAGGACGCCTTGGACGATTCCTTTCATGAGGAACGCCTGTGGTGCTGGGAGTTGTGTGCTGCCGATGGTAAATGCTTCATGTAATACTCCTATGACGATTCCGACCGTGGCGGAGATGGCAAGCACGCCGAAGATCATGGAGATCTGTAGTTTCTTTGGTGTTGCCCCGATCATCTGACCGGATGCCATGGTCTGGAGAAGATCCCCGGAGATCGATCCGCCGATGCAGACGACCGCGGAGATGAAAATAACGACCGCCATTCCCTGCGTCCCGGTCACTCCGAGTCCAAGCATAAGCAAGCTGACGATGAGCAGGATGGTGACGGTGACTCCTGAGATGGGGCAGTTGGAGGAGCCGACAAGGCCGGTGAGGTATCCGGCAAGAGCGCTTGCGATGAACGCAAGGAAGATAGTGAGAATCGCCATGAGCAGTGAAACGCCTATGAGACCTGAGAGGATTTGGTAGAGCACAAAGATTGGTATCGTCATTGCTGCTATGGCGAGAAAGACAAGTTTGTAGTTAAGATCCTGTTCAGTACGTTTTTCTGTTTTTGTTCCCTGTTTTTTGAATCCAAGGACCGCTTCTTTGACGCTGTCGACGAGATTTGTTCGTATGGAGTATACCGCCCAGAGACCGCCGATAAGCATTGCTCCGACGCCAATGTATCGCACCTGCTCGCTCCATACCTTGTAAAACCCGCCTATCAGGGGACCAAGCCCACTGTATTCCGCTGTTGCTTCTGGGAGGCCTGATACCAGGATGAGCAGTGGTGCGATGATGACCCATCCAAGCAGACCTCCGACGAGGACGTATGAGGAGATGCGTGGTCCGATGATCCATCCGACTGCAAGAAGCGCCGGTGATGTCGTGGTGCCTCCGTAGAACCATGCTTCGCGTTCCTCTCCAAAGATAGCGTATTTTCCGATGCTGACGATCCCGTCGATGGTGTCACGGAAGAGGTTAAGAGCGAGTTGTCCGAATTTGAAGAGCGCGGCAGTGAGAGCCCCGACTGCCAGCCAGATCCCACTCACCCGGTCTTTCTGCTGGGTTTGTTCTCCACCGACAGTGGTTGTCAGGACTGCCGCGACCGCGATTCCTTCTGGGAAGGGGAGGTCTGTTTTGACGACCAGTGCCCGCCGGAGGGGGACCATCCAGAAGACACCAAGCATTCCTCCGATGAGCGCGATGAAGGTTGTTTCCAGGTAGTGTATCTCGGTCCATGCGCCAAGAAGGATAAGGGCAGGAATGGTGAAGATGACGCCTGCGGCGATACATTCTCCTGCGGAGGCGCCCATGGTTGCGATGTTGACCTCAAGGATTGTTGGTTTGAACGGTTTCATCAAGGCAAGTGCCATAACTGCGCCTGGGATGATGGCAGAGACCGTCATTCCAGCGTACAGTCCGAGGTACGCGTTTGCTGCTCCTAGGACGATTGCAAGGAACGTTCCTACGAGTACTGCCTTTATCGTTAACTCCGGTATGGTTTTCTCTGCAGGGATAAACGAGGGGAAGTTCTCTCTGGTCATTTTATTCAAACTACTCTATAATTATATGGATGTGAGTATTAAAAGGTAATTGATGTAGATATGCATTTCTTAGGAGGGTGGGTAATGGAATGTTGGGTCTCCGACGATAACGGTATCACCGATGCTGACCGTTCCTATCATCGCCTCGGCAAGGGTTGTTCCATTGAGAAGACTGGGCATGACGTTCTCAAGGAAGCTGACTGGTTCTAAGAATCCATTTTGGGAGAGAAGCCCAAGAGCCATGACCTGCACAGAGGCACTCGTGAAGATCTTTGAGCCATACCAGCATGCATCGATGCTTGGGTCAAGGTGGTTGTTGTCCGGTTGATTGGACCACCAGCCTGCGACATAACATCCGTCTGCTCCGAAGAACGGTGTCTGCAGGGTATTGAGGTAGTCTGCGGTGAACCATCCCGTGTTTTTTTGTCTGTGTACATCGGTTCCTGCTGGGTTTGAATGCCCGTGGACAAAACAGGCGCTGGTAGGCATGGTATAGACTGTAAGGATTTCTGATTCTGTTGCATCCTCGGTATAGATAAGGGTCGCCTGTGCGCTGAGCTGTTGGTAGAGTGTCTTTGAGTTGGCGTTGAGCGTGGAGCTTTCCATGACGTGTATCGTTTTTGGGTAGATGGTATGTCGTTGGGTAGCGAATTTTTCAAAGGCAAAGAGGAGTGATGATTTCTTCTGCTCGTAGGGGAGTGTATGGGTTGGGTAAAGGAGGGATATGCAGAGGTGAATCGCGGAGGGTTTGCACAGGATGCCTTGGTCGGTTGTTTCGTATGCTGTGGTGTTTCCAAGTGTTGCCCAGGGAAGTGTGCTGGGTTGTTCGAGGTAGTCGCTGTCTCCTGCTAGGGGGGTGTTGAGGTCCTCTCCGACCATGAGGCAGGCTTTCAGTGGATGGGTTTGATAGGTGGTCTCTATGATGGTGTCGATGTGTTGGTAGGTGTTTTCATTTTCTTGAATGCTAATGAGTTGGGAGTTCCAGCCAAGGTCTGTTTTGACTGCGATACGATAGGTCAGAATTGCAGTGTGGATGTCGCTATCGTTGTTGTACTGGGGTGAGAGGATGATAAGGAGGTCTGGGTTGTTTTGCAGGTCGGTCGTCTCGTATGTGGGTGTCGTTTCTGCAGGGATGGAAAAGAGAGACGGCTGACTAATAAAGAGAAACAGAAGGATACTGAAAATGGTTCGTGTTGTGCTGTGTGTCGTCATCTCCTCCACCGTCGTAAAATCGTTATACTCTTTTGTTTTTTATATATAAACATTATATGTTATACTGTAAACTTTATACTATATAAAAATATCATGCAATTATACTGGAGAATCATACTTACAAAAAGGGAAAATAACGGGGCATTAGAAAGGGAGATAAAAAGCGATAGAAAAACTTTCCTGGGATACCTGGTTATCCGAATGTACCCTCTATTTCATGAGTTTCTTTGCGGTTTTAACGATATGTAAGGCGCTCAATCCGTATTTCTCAAAGAGCTCATCAGGCTCCCCTGATTCACAGAATATATCCTGCACACCTATCCGTTTGAACGGCACTGCGACTTTGCTTTCTGCAAGGATCTCACTGACCGCGCCTCCAAGACCCCCGATTACCGAATGCTCTTCGGCAGTCACGATGGCGTTGGTGTCCCGTGCGCACTTCAACACCAGTCTTTTATCAAGCGGTTTGATCGTATGCATGTCGACAACACGAACCGATATCTTATTTGCTGAGAGTTTCTCTGCTGCGTCCACCGCCTGGTCCACCATCGTACCACAAGCGATGATGCTGATGTCGGATCCGTCTCGTACAATGAATCCCTTCCCTATCTGGATGTCCTTGATGTCCTCTTTTTTATACAGCAGGGGCGCGTTGGCACGTCCGATACGGGCATACATCGGGCCTTCGGTTGTCGCCATCAGTTCGACGAGTCGACGTGTTTGCGTCGCATCGCTTGGTGCAAGAACCGTCATGTTCGGCAGCACCCGCATCAATGTAAGATCCTCGATCATCTGATGGCTTGCCCCATCCTTCCCGACACTGATCCCACCATGGGTCGCAAAGATCTTCACATTGGCCTTGGAATAGGCGACATCGATACGAATCTGGTCGTAGACCCTGCCGGTCGCAAACACGGCAAAGGTGCTGGCAAAAGGGATTTTCCCACAGGACGCAAGCCCCGCGGCGACAGAGATCATGTTTGCCTCAGCAATCCCCATCTCAAAAAACCGTTCAGGATATTTTTTCGCAAATAAGATCGTCTTGGTTGACTTTGAAAGATCTGCATCAAGCACGACGATGTTCCGCTGCTTTCCCCCAAGCTTCACAAGGGTCTCGCCATATGCATCCCTGGGGTTGGCCATCTCTTTTTTGGTCATACCATCGCCTCAAGTGCCTTTTGGGCGCCGTCGAGTTCCTTCATCGCAAGCTTATACTCTATCTCATTTGGAGGAACGCCATGGAAGTCAATGTTATTTTCCATAAAGGACACGCCTTTTCCTTTTACGGTGTTCAGAATGATCATGGTCGGCTGGTTCTTCTGCTCATTTGCGGTAAGCAATGCATCGATGATCTTCCCGATGTCATGTCCGTCCACTTCTAAGACATACCAACCAAAGGAGCTCCATCGGTCGCGGACCGATTCAAGGCGCAGGACATCTTCTGTGCTTCCATCGATCTGCAGGAAATTTCTGTCGATGAGCGCGGTGAGGTTGTCCAGTTTGTAGTGAGATGCTGAGGTCGCTGCCTCCCAGATCTGTCCTTCGTCTGTCTCACCGTCCCCAACCATAACGTAGACGCGGTAGTCTTTTTTATCAAGTTTCCCTGCTAATGCAATCCCCAGTGCAAACGAAAGCCCATGGCCAAGCGACCCTGTTGATGCCTCGACGCCTGGGATGTACCGGCAAACAGGATGACCTTGCAACATGCAATTGATCTGTCTGAGCAGCTGGAGTTCTTTGACATCGAAATACCCACACTCCGCCAACGCCGCATACAGGGTCGGAGCAGCATGACCTTTGCTTAACACAAAGCGGTCCCTGTTAGGGTCGCATGGGTCTTTCGGAGTATGTCTCATGTGATGAAAATACAGGGCGACAATCGCCTCAACAGCAGAAAGAGAGCCACCAGGATGCCCTGATTTCGCCCGGTAGAGCATTTCGATGACATGCTTTCGTATTTTTACAGCAGTAAGGTTTAGCTTCCTGATATATTCTTCATCGTGTTGCTTCAACGGTTCGCCCCGCCCAGTTAACAGAAATTAAGAATGAACCCCTAAATAGTTTTTTCATGTAAATACTTTTTGTAAAAATCTACAAAAATCGTCTATCCTACTCTCTCCGCTATGATTCTTCCTTTATTCGTTTGGGTGTTTTTTTCGTATGGTATCGTGAGAACAGATATAGGTCTTGATAGATTTCTGGTCTGATGTCTCGGAGGACCGGTCGTCGAGCTCGCGCTTGTTCAAGAAGTTTGAAGTTGATGTCACAGGTAATCATACCCTCTTTGAAGTAGGGTGCCTTGATGAGGAGGTTGCCTAAGGGGTCGTAGACCTGGGAGCCTGCCCAATACACTAGGTCCTCTTGGTTGCCTGCGAGGTTGCAAAACCCAAAGAAGACGGTATTTTCCAAGGCACGTGCCGGAAGCAATGTCTCGAAGTATTGTCGTGTCACCGATGGCGATGCAGAGATGCAGATGATCAGGTCTGCTCCTTGAAAGGTGAGTGCCTTTGATAGTTCTGGGAAGAACAGGTCGTAGCAGATAAGCAGGCCGACCGTCCCAAAGGCGGTGGAAAAAACAGGCAGTTCCTCTCCTTGGTCAAAGAAGAGTTTCTCTTCGAATGGACCTGCGTTTGGCAGAAACCATTTCTTGTATGCATCAGTGGTGCCGTCCGGATGGATGAGTATGGATGCGTTATAGATGAGCCCGTCGACCTTGTCGTCTTTGCAGGGCATGCCAAAGACAAGAAAACAGTGGTGTGCTTTTGCGAGGTGTCGCAGGCGTTTGACGGATGGTCCGGTGAGCGGCTCTGCAAGGTCCCTGAATTCGTCTTTGCATCGGTCTCCTGAAAGAAAATATTCGCCAAAGACGTACATGTCCGCGTTTGTTTTTTTGACGTAGCTCTCCATGGTGTGGATGTTTTTTGGTTTATTTCCTATTGTTGGTCGTGCGGAGATAAGGGCAAGTTTCATGGCAGCGCCTCGGTGCCGTATTGGTTTTGATGGTATAATAGTTATTGATGGACCATGTGGTTTTCATTTCAGTATTTCATGAAAAAACGGCAAAAGAAGGACAAAATATATATACTATAAAATATAAAACTAATTATATTAAACAACTATGGGGGCGAAGAATGCCGCTTATCACGCTACATGTACTCACACAAGCAATTCAACGGAGGCTAAATATAAGCGAACCAGAAGCACGGGGCTATGCAGAAATCGTCATGGACATGTTCGGCTACGACGACTGCATCATCGATAACATCCTTGACCATGCGGAACGACGCCTGTTCTACCGACTGGAATCCGAAGGGATTCTTCGTACCCGCCGAGAAGAAGCCATTCTCAGCGATGGAACGAACTGGCGGATCCGGTATTGGCAGTTTCAGAAAAAAGTGATATTCTCAACCGAGCCAAAGAAAAAGATCAAGGCAGCGTCCCAGAAAAGCAAACCCCTCCCCTCATATAAGTCTCATACCATTTATTCTTCCCTGCCTGAGACAGCATGGACCACCAGAAAATCACACTTCATATAGACATCCCCGCGAGGTGGTCCTCTTCCTTTTCTCATTCATCGCAGAGGCATACATCTTTTTAACAGAAACATGATATCGACCATGTCGTCATATGAAAAACGATATCGATATAGCCCGATCGATCCCACTACTTCCCATAGAAGAGATTGCTACCAACGCAGGACTAAAGGAAGACGAATACGTCTGCTGCGGACAGTACAAAGCAAAAGTATCACTTGATGTACTCACACGGATAAAACATCAGAAGCACGGCAAGCTAATTTTGGTCACAACCATAAACCCGACCGCAAGTGGCGAGGGAAAAACCACCGTGACCATAGGACTTGCCCAAGCACTAGCGCAATTAGGAAAAAAAACCATGCTTGCGATCCGAGAGCCATCCATGGGGCCCATCATGGGAAAGAAGGGAGGGGCCACCGGCGGAGGGTACTCACAGGTACTTCCCATGGAGGACATCAACCTGCATTTCACCGGAGACATGCACGCAATCACCAGTGCGCATAACCTGCTAGCCAGTCTGCTTGATAACCATATCCACCATGGGGACCTCTTTCATATCGATCCCCGGTTCATCGTCTGGCCCCGGGTGCTTGACATCAGCGACCGAGCGTTACGAAAAGTCGTGGTGGGACTGGGTGGTCCATCCGATGGTGTTCCTCATGAGATAGAGTTTTCGATCACACCAGCATCAGAGATCATGGCGGTCCTGTGCCTCTGCAAAGACCTCCAGGACCTCAAACATCGACTCAGCCGCATCATCGTTGCCTACACCTATGACAACAAACCAGTGACCGCTGCAGATCTCAAAGCAGTCGGTGCCATGACCGTGCTTCTCAAGGATGCCATCAAACCAAATCTCGTACAGACCATCGAAGGGGTTCCTGCGTTTGTCCACGGCGGCCCCTTTGCAAACATCGCACATGGGTCCAACAGCCTGATAGCGGACATGATGGGGTTACGGCTCGCTGATTATTTCGTTACCGAGGCGGGATTTGGCTCTGAGCTAGGCGCTGAGAAATTCTTTGACATCGTCTGTCGAACAGGCAACCTTACCCCGGATGCGGTGGTGCTGGTAGTAAGCATCAGAGCGTTGAAACGACATGGGGAGGGAAACGATCGGGGCGCTCTTCAAAAAGGACTTCGAAACCTTGAAAAACACCTCGAGAACCTCTCCTGGTTTCAGGTCCCTGTCATCGTGGCAATCAACCAGTTTACAAGCGATGCCGATGAGGAACTTGATGTTGTTGATAAGTTCTGTTCGACAAAACAGGTTCCCTGTGCCGTGGTCGATGTCTGGGGCAAGGGTGGGGACGGTGGCATTGAGCTTGCAGGCAAGCTTATTAGCCTGATTCATAACACACCAACCCGCTTCACCTATCTCTATGACCTTGACCTCCCTGTGAAAACAAAGATCGACATCATTGCAAAGAAGATGTACGGGGCGGATCGGGTCGGCTATTCGGTCAATGCGGAATCCGACCTTAAGCTCTGCATGGAGCTTGGATTAGACACACTTCCAATCTGCATCGCAAAGACCCCCTATTCTCTGTCTGATGACCCACTCCTGCTTGGCAGACCAACAGGATTTAAAATAACGGTCCGTGACATTAAGTTCTCTGCCGGTGCAGGTTTTCTTGTACCGATGACTGGAAAAATTACGACCATGCCGGGTCTGCCTGCACGGCCTCAGTCCGAGTTTATGGATATTGACAAAAACGGAAATATCAAAGGCTTATCTTAACGATGATTTTGCTGCTATTATAGTACGTACTATAGTACTCTTTTATATAGCGAAAGGCGTTTCTGAGCATAACAAAAAAAACGATGGGCGAGGAATTGTGTATGGCTGAAGAGACTATCGAACAGCAGATTGATGATATTCTTGAAGCACTCCGTGAATCATCTGGAAAAGAAGTCAGTCGGGAGGAACTGGAAAAAGAGCTAAAGAAGTTTTTAGAGTACGGTGTCCCCCCGGATCATGCCAAACAGACGCTGGTGAAGAAGTTCGGTGGTGGCGTGAAACAATCATTGGTCTCGGAGCGGAGTTTACTTGTTGATTTAAAACCGAATCAACAAAGCGTCCATGTGGTGTGCCGTATCGTATCAGTCAACCCACGCGACATCACCGTTAAAGGGGAGGCTCGGAAGATCTTCTACGGTATCCTTGGCGATGAGAGCGACACCGTCCAATTCACTGCCTGGAAGGATTTTGAGCTTGAAAAAGGCGATGTGGTGGAAATCACCAATGCGTACACCAAGGAATGGCAGGGGAACCTGAAGGTAAACTTCGGTGATCGAACAAAGGTTACCAAGACCGATGCATCCGAGATACCGGAAATAAACCTAGAACCACGGGAATACAAGGTAAAAGAGTTACGCGGTGGTCTTAGTTCTGTTGATGTGACTGCACGGATCTTGGAGATACAACAGCGCGAGGTGGAAGCCTCTGGTCAGAAGAAGACGGTGTTCTCTGGCATGCTTGGGGATGAGACCGGCAAAGCGCAGTTCACTGCATGGCATGATTTCAAGTTAAAGGAAGGCATGGTCGTACGGATCACCGGCGGGTATGTGAAATCCTGGAAAGGGATTCCGCAGTTCACGTTTGATGAAAAGGCGACCGTGGAGAAACTTGATGCAGACAAGATCTCCAAAAAAGACATCAAAACACAAAAAGTAACCCTATCAGAGCTGACAGAGCGTAACGGGGGGCTGGATATCGAGGTGGAAGGAACCGTCATTGAGATCCGTAAGGGCTCTGGTCTGGTGCAGCGATGCCCAGAATGCAACCGCGTCCTTCAGCAGGGTTCGTGTAGCGTGCATGGGGCGGTGGACGGGAAGGCGGACATGCGCATGAAACTAGTCCTCGACGATGGAACCGGTTCTGTCAGCGCGATCCTTGGCAAGGAGCTGACCGAAAAGCTTCTTGGACGAACCATGAGCGATGTCTCCGGTGATGACCACTTAGTCGAGGAGATGAACACCCTGTTGTTTGGCCATCGGATTAGTGTACAGGGTAACGCGCTTGGTGACCAGTTCGGGGTTACAGTGATTGCCCGTGATGCGAAACGCTCTGATTTTGATGTCGCGATAGAAGCAGAACGACTGTCCCAAGAGCTGGAGGAGTTCCTATGAGACGGGAGCCTGCATGGCGGATTTTTGCCGCGGAGTACAACGATGCGTCCCTGGAGATCAAAGGCAGCGGGGAGAAGGTACCCTCGTATGTGGTGACCCCGTTGGGCAGCAAAGTCAACCGTGTGTTCATTGCAGGCGTGCTAACGGATGTGGAAAGCGTCATGGAGGGCGGGGAGTACCTCCGTGCGCATGTGTCTGACCCGACCGGTGTGTTTACTATGTATTCAGGGCAGTATCAGGCTGAGGCGACAGCCAAACTGCAAAGCATTGAGGTCCCTGCGTTCGTCGCCGTGGTTGGCAAGGTGCGGACGTATATCCCTGAGGAAGGCACAATGTATGTGTCGCTTCGCCCGGAGTTGATCCGGGAGGTGGACGCGGAGGCACGGGACCGATGGATCATCGAAGCGTGTCTGCAGACCAAGCATCGGATGGGTGCGATGGAGGAGGCGATGAAGATGACGCAGCCGAATGTCTATGACCTGCGGAAACTTGGGTACAGCCGTGAGCTGTCGGAAGGAGTGGTGGCTGCGATTAAGAAATACGGTACTGTTGATGTGACACGATATGCGACGTTGATTCGGGAATCACTGCAATTCCTAATGCCTGGTACCGCTGGGAGATTTGAGGAAGCTTCGACGGACGAGACACTGGAGAGCATACAGCAACGGAAAGAGACCAAGAAGGAGCCGAAGAAACCGAAAAAACAAAAAAAGGAGTCCGCAGAAAAGCCAGATGCAGCGCAAGACCCCGAGGCGATCGTCCTTGACACTATCAAGGAGCTTGAGGGCGAAGATGGCGCCCCCTGGGACAGCATTGTTGAGACCTGTAAACGCAAAGGGTTAGATGAGAATTCCATCGAGGAAGCACTGAATTCGCTGATGGATAAAGGGTTTGTGTTTGAGCCGATGCTTGGGACGTTAAAGACAACGTAGTCAGTCTTTGAGCAGGTCCTCACCGCCTTCGAACTGCTGCTGAATCGTGGTGTAGAGGTCATCGATTCCCGAAAAGTCCGTCTGGGAGGTCGCGATAAGCTTGGAGTACCCGCCAATGTCTTTTATGAGGTGTAGCAGCTGTTCGCTCATCTCCCGATGCAGGGACGCCTCCTCGTTGCAGAGCGCCTCGTACATCTCCTCAGGGTCATGTGACCAGCGTTGGATGAGCGCTTGGTGTTTTTTCGAGAGCAGATCTGCTTTGCTTAGGATGTTTATTTGCGGCTGGTTGAGCCGGAAGTTGGTCGTAATCGCAAGTAGCAGTTGGGAGACAAACCCTGATGCGGTTTTTGCAAGCAGAGGGTCAAGCAGGTAACAGATCATTGATTTCTCTGGGCTGAGGAACTTGACGGTGTACTTGCCTGCTTCCCGGAAGACGAAGAGCTCCAGCTGCCCCGGCGTGTCAAGAAGGATATAGTCTGCTTTGAAGGAATTGATGCTTTGTTTGACGTCCTCGGTGTTCAGCGCTATCATGTCTGCACAGGCGATTTGCGCACCGTTTGGCCCAAGTTTGTTTGCTTCCATGACTTCTCGTAGTGAGATCCAGTCCCTGATATCGACGTCTGGTTCGTAGGGGAGGTTCTCTGCGCCAGGATCCAGGTTGACGATGATTGCGTCCAGCCCGCGGTCTTTGCACCATTGTTGCATCGATGCAGTCAGGGTCGATTTTCCTGAGCCTGCGGTTCCGATAAAGTACACAAAGATTTCTTGTTTCATGGTCTGTTCCGTATCTCCTTCATATGGTGGATGCGTTTCTCAATGAGTTTTTTGGTCCCGATATCATGGCGGATGAACAGATGCGGGCCAGTAATATAGGTCAACGCCTGTTCGCATATGTTCTCTGCTTTTTCGAGTGTATCGCTCTTTCCGACGACTGCAAGGGATCGTGATGAGCCAGTCAGGATGTGATCGTCTTGTTTGTTGACGGATGCGTAAAACAACCGTGCACCGGTTTTTCTAATTGCTTGTTCGTCGACGTAGAGCGGCTCGCCAACCATGCTGCGTACGCCGTATCCCTCAGGGACTACGTATTTGCAGACCGTTGCTTTCTTCTCCACGGATATGTCTCTGGTGGAGAGGGTCTGGGTATGCATTGCTGTGCAGAGGTCAAGAAAATTCGTCTGCAGGAGGGGGAGGACGTTCATGGCCTCAGGGTCTCCGAATCGTGCGTTCACCTCGATGAGTTTTACCCCCTGCGCGGTGAGGATGAACTGTCCGTAGATAGGACCGACGTATGGACAGTTTTCTTTTGCTAGGGCATGGATGATGGCTTGGAGTATGCGGACGCCCTGGTCGTATTCCTGTTGTGTCAGAAACGGCAGCAGTCCGTCAGTGCATGAGTAGGATCCCATGCCACCCGTGTTTGGGCCTTTGTCGTCTGGCAGGAGTCGTTTGTGGTCCTGGACCGCTGGGAGCGGGGCGATATGCGTTCCATCGGTGAATGCCTGCAAGGTGAATTCCTCGCCAATCGCTTTTTCTTCGATAAGGACTTTGGAAGCTCCCCCGATTCTGTTGGTGATTACTTCCTTGACGTATGCCATGGCCTCGTCAGCACCGGTGAAGTGGTCTCCAGCAACGTGAACGCCTTTGCCCCCTGTCAGGCCGATAGGTTTGATTGCGACATTGGCGTTGAGGTCTTTGATAAATGCGCGTGCTTCGGCAGGGTCTGTAAATGTCTTATGGTGAAGTTGTCCAGGGATGTGATGGGTTGTAAGAAGTCTGCGCATCCATTCCTTGTCTGTTTCGATGCGTGCCGCGTTTTTTGTTGGGGCACAGGTCTGTATGCTGTTATGTAAAAGTGCATCGGTAAGTCCTGCCTCCAAGGGTGCTTCTGGTCCAATGAGTGCGATGTCGATTTGCTTTGTTTTTGCGTAGGAGACGATCTCGTCGATGTGTGTCTCTTTTTCTAGCAGGTGTTCTTTTGCGAGTTGTTCGATCCCTGGGTTTTTGTTGCTCATCACGGAAAACAAGGTTGTTTGCTTTGATCGGACGACAGCATCACAGATGGCATGCTCTCGTGCGCCTCCTCCAACGACTAATACGTTCATTCTGATCTCCCCTCTTTTTATGATGTATTTGGTTAGTGTTTTTCAGGTTTTTTGTTTTTGAGGATCTCACTGGCGCTGACCAGTGGTATGAACTCGACTTCAAGTTTTTTTAGTTTTTCCCGGGTGCCGCTTTCGCGGTCGACGACGACGAGTGCTTTTTCGACCTCAGCGTTGTTCTCGCGAAGAACCTCAATGGTTTTTATCACAGACCCTCCGCTGGTGGTGACGTCTTCGATGATAAGCACGCTTTTTCCTTTGACCTCCCCGCCCTCGATTTGTTTTCCCGTCCCGTGTTCCCGTTTTTCTTTCCTGATGATGACGTAGGGGATCTCTGTTTCCAGGGATAGTGCGACAACGAGGGGGACTGCGCCTAGCTCCATGCCGGCGAGCAGGTCGTATCCTTTCGTGTATGGGCTCATCTCTTGTGCGATGAGTTTGAGGGTCTTTGGTTCTGTGCTTGCTTTTTTTATGTCGATGTAGTAGTCGCTGATTGCTCCTGATGTCAGGACGAATCGTCCGAACTTGATTGCACCGCATTCCTTGAGCTGCTTAATCAGTGTGTCTTTCGTCATGTGAGGGGAGGATATTGGGTATGATGATTTATAATTTTACCTTGTGATCTCAGAGGGGGGTGTTTTCAGGGGATTTTGCGTTATTTGGGAAAAACCAAACGTAAACACACAGTATTTAAATATTGTATGAGATAATTGGTTATACGAACTATGACGAAAATCACTTTAGACAGGGAGACATTCAAGGCGCTTGCGTCTGATACGAGACTTGACATCCTTAAGACACTTGATGGGAAGAACATGGGTCTTAACGAGATTGCGAAGGTGACGAACCTCAATAAGGCGACGCTGCATGAGCATCTGACAAAGCTGCATGAGGCTGGACTTATCAAGCGAAATGAACGCGAGGGTCATAAATGGGTGTACTATAAACTGACGTGGAAGGGGGAAAGCCTGCTCCATCCGGAGAACACCAAGATTGTTGTGTTGTTTGCGATGACGTTCATGGCGCTATGGGTGGGTCTTGTTCAGCTGATTTGGTATATCAAGGGAACGGTTTCCGATATCGGGTATGATATGTACACCATGGGTGATGAGGTGGTGTTGACGAGCAAGGGGTTGGTCGATTCAAGTGGTCTGCTTCTCTCAGGGAACGGTGTAGGCGAAGGGTTCGTGGTCCCGCCCGGTCTTCCTGATTTTTTCCAGATGTTCTTGATGAGAGCAAAACTTGCCTATTACCAGGGCATCCCGCTTGGCAGGGATTTATCCGTCATTGAGAATGGTTCTGACTCCGGGGTTCTTTCAACCACCGAGGGTGGTCGGTTTGTTATTGACCAGTCGCAGGGCTTGATTCAGCTGGTGTATCAGGACCCGATGTTCTTGTATGCGGCTGTTGGTTGTTTTGTGATTTTTTCGGTGTTGCTGAGTGTCGCGGTCTGGCGGCTTTGGGAGAACCGTACACCAAAACTGTAGAAAAAGCAATGAATATTTTTTTTTTTATTATTCTTTATTGGGTCGCTGTTTGTTTTCTTTTGTTGTTTTTTCCCTCAAGGTCGAAGAAATCGAGTAGTGTTTTTTGCATCCGCATTCACCCCGTGATACGCGTATGCGGTCGTGTGTTATATTCTTTTTGTTTTGGTTTGGTTGATGGCATTTTTTCAGGATAAATATAAATACAACCATTGACAAATAGTATCATGATATAAAATATCATTATATCGCTGAAGAGGTGTCATAGAACAATGTCAACAACCGTTCCAAACCATCCAAACGCCGTTTTTTCTGAGGTAACCAGGCGATACCCATGACTGCCATCACCTTCGCACTCATCGGGTTTATGGCAGGACTGTTCGTCATGGCAATCATCCACTTGTACAAATACGTCTTCAAAATAATAAGCAGATAAAGAAAAAAAACGAACACAGGAATTCACGGGTTATTCGTACGGCGCTGCCTCTTTTAACAAATCCACCTGCGAGATGATCATCCGCCGGCAGCAGTACCGCTCGACACCCAGGTCATCAAGGATCTCCTTAGGAGTCTCCTTTGGTTTTTGCCCAGCGGCAACCGCCTTCTGATACGCCTCACATCGTTTCGTATACTCCTCATATAACGAGGAGATTACCTTTCCGCAGGTGAAACATCGAACCGGTATAATCAACTTAATCACCTATACGATTTCTGCCTCTTCTTCCGTGCACCACGACCCAGAGGCTTTTTACTTTCTTTAATCCGTGAATCACTCACCAGCAGGTCCCGGTCATAGCCGAGAAATGAGAGGCGAAGCGCAGGGTCCCCGGTGTATTCCACCAGGCCTTTTGCTATCGCTGTTCGTATCGCGTTTGCCTGACTCATGAATCCGCCACCGTGCACGTCGATGTCGATATCCACCGTGCCGACATGGTGCTCTGCAAGCTGCAACGGCTCCATGATTTTGTACCGTGCTATCGCGGGCTCATAGAACTCCACAGGAATCTTATTGATGCGAACCCGACCGGCGCCTTTCACCACGGTTGCTTTTGCCACAGAGGTCTTCCGCTTTCCGGTTGTATTGACGACTTTCTTGCTCATGTTACACTTTCGCTCCTAGGAACTCTGCCACTTCCTGCAGCGTCATATAATTAGCAGGGTGCTTCTCCGCCGTGGCGATCTTCTCAAAGGTCTTTCCCTGCAGGTCCTTTGGCACCCCGATATAGCATCGTAGTTTTTTAAATGCTGTTCTCCCATGGGGCTCCTGATAGGGGATCATCCCACGGATCGTTCGTTTCATGATCCGATCCGGCATCCGAGGGTAAAACGGCCCTTTCCGGTAGGTCCCCACCTCACGTTCGTGTTTATAATGCTGTTTTATCATGACTTTCTTACCTGTGACAATCGCTTTCTCGCTGTTGACCACGACGATTTCTTCGCCGTTTAAGAGGCGTTTTGCCACAACCGTGCACAGTCTCCCAAGCACCGCACCTTCTGAATCAATGATTGTAACCATATTCATCCCACGATCCTAACATCCTTTCCTTTCGGGTTGTGTTTGACCAGCTCCTGAATCGAAAGGGATTTTCCCCCCGCCTTTTTTATCTTCTCATGCGCTTTTTCTGAGAATGACCACGCGGCAATCGAAACCTTCTTGGTTAAGGCTCCTGTCGAAAGCACTTTCCCCGGGACAAGCGCGGTTTCTTTCTCATGAACATGCATATTGATATGATGTAAATTCACCTCAGGCCAATTCCGCAGTGGTTTTTCCAACCGCTCCGCGATATCCTTCCAGATTGGTGCCTTGTTCTCATATGCGCTGCGTTTCAATTCCTCGATAAGAGTCGTAAGCGCTGGATTTGTCTTTTCAACGTGTCGTGCCATAAGCTGGTACCCCAGTGTTGATGGATGGTAGGAAAACAAAGTGATGTTTATAAGACTTACGGGGGCTTTAGATGTCTTTCTGATGGAACCTCCAGACTGCGAAAACAAAAAATACGATGATCCAGGCAAACAGGACGCCAAGCAGACGGCCTGGGGTGTACCAGGATGGGTTTTCGATCAGGCTTGCGTCGATACTTGACTGCACAGGACCCACCGTCATTTCGATAAGGTTTGAATACACGGAGATGGGGTTAAGGAGGTCTAGGACATGGTACCAGTCAGGGATCACAAGGGTTTCTTCCACAAGGATGCTGCTGAAGTCTATGGTCATCGCCAGAAGTCCGACAAGGACGATGGGAAGGATGATATTAAACAGGAACCACAGGAAGATCGCGCCACCAAGCGCGGTCGATCGTTTCGAGAAGACCGTGGAGAAAAACAACGCGACGCTTAGGAACACCAATCCAAAGACCATGGTGACGCCGATGAAGACCAGGTATTCAACGAAATCCACGTTTGGCACATTAAGCCCGATGACCAGCCCTGCGACACCAAAGCCGATGAAGATGGTCAGGCACAGCACCGCACCAAGCCCCAGGAGCTTTCCAATAGTGATTTCAAAGCGGGTCGTTGCAAGGGAAAGCAGTGCGCTCATCGAGCCACGCTCGATTTCCCCGATGATTGCCGCGTACCCAAGCATCAATGCCACAATGGAGATTAAAATAGATGCAAGCTGGGTCATCCCCGATATCGTGTTGCCCAGGTCCTGCCATCCGGTGCTCCCCAATGAGCCGAAGTAGGACACTGCGAGGGTGAGCAGCGCAAACATCACCGAAACAAGGATGATCCATTTGTTCCTGATGTTGTCCATGATTTCTTTTTTCGCGATGCTGATGACAATGTTTGTTTGCATGGCTAGCCCTCCGTATACCGCATGAATACCTCTTCGAGGGTCGGTTCCTTGGTCTGCAGGTTCTGGATGGTTCCTCCCGCGTTGGTGATTGCAAGGATGACTTTTGCTTTGATGGCCCCATCACAGACGATTTCAAGGGTGTTGTGTTGCGCAGCCACCCGGTCGACCCCGGGGATTTTCTTTACTGCGTTTTCTATTTTTGAGGTCAGAGTATCTACGGTGACCGTAAGTTGTGGTTTAAGACTCAGTTTTTTCCGTAAACCGTCCACCGTGTCCTGTGCAACCAGGATTCCTTTGTTGATGATACCGACGCGATCGCAGATCTCCTGGATCTCACTGAGAATATGCGATGAGACAAAAATGGTTGTCCCTTTCTTCTTCATCTCAAGGATTTTATCACGGATAAGGACGACGCCACGCGGGTCAAGACCACCACTTGGCTCGTCAAGGATAAGGATCGGGGGGTTCCCAAGGATTGCGCGGGCCATGCCAAGGCGTTGGACCATGCCTTTTGAGAACTTTCCAACCCGTTTTTTCCCCGCGTCAGCAAGACCAAATTCGTTGATAAGGGGAGCACATTCGTCTTTTGAGACATGTTTTATCTCCGCGTAGAACTCTAGGTTCTGTAAAGCAGTGAGGTTGTCATAGAATGCGACTTTCTCTGGCAGATACCCAACGTGTTTCTTGGCTTCCTTGCCATGTTTCCGTACGTCAATGCCGTTGAGATGAACGGTTCCGTTGTCTGCATGAAGCAGGTCAAGCATCGCCTTGATTGTCGTGGTCTTGCCTGCCCCGTTTGGCCCCAGGAATCCGAAGATCTCCCCTTTTTTGACGCGAAAGGAGATATTGTTGACCGCGGTGAAATCGTTGTATGTTTTTGTCAGGTTGTGTACCTCAATAGTCTCGGTGTTCCCCGGTACAGATACAGGGTGTATACTCTCTTCCTTGGGGAACGTAAATATCCCTTTTTGGTTGCACTGTGGGCAGGTAAGGTTCAGCTTATCCCCTGGTTTCCCTGCGATGGTAATGATGGTTTTACAGCGAGAACATTTGACGAGTTGCGTTGCCATATCAAGGGTGCTCCTCTGTGTTTTTTTCTCGTAATATCAGGGCAGCTATTTAGGTTTATTGGCGAAAGAACC